>Ga0255345_1000113_pt1 | contig 142427 bp, 150 predicted proteins | sample wastewater_treat_6_FD_192415 | JGI IMG/M metagenome (GOLD analysis project Ga0255345, IMG submission 192415) | Wastewater microbial communities from Lulu Island WWTP, Vancouver, Canada - plant20 | ecosystem: Engineered > WWTP > Wastewater > Unclassified | place: Canada: Vancouver, British...
TAGAGTTGTGGCGAGGGGCTAGTGCTATTGCTCTAAAGGCAGTCTCTAGCCGAGAACAACCTACTAGGCGGCGTTTACTGGAATTTCTTGAAAATCAATACGATATAGAGCTAGAAATCCAGCTCAAAGAACAGCACTTTAGCAGTAAAAAAGACTTCCTAAGTAGATTAATGAATAAAAATAAATTGTATAGTCTTGATGGTTACAAAATGGCTTGTTTTGACCCTATGACGGATGAAGAATTGCTTAAGCTGAGCCCGGAATTTTTAAGAGCCGCCAACAGCTAGTGATTTAATAAACGACAACGTTAGGAGCGGCTTGTTTAACGCTATAAACACCGCTTCTTTTAGGGCTAAACCCAATTTAAGTGCTATTATAAAAATAGCTAATATAGGGAGTAGTTATGAAAAAGTATTGGCCGATAATTGCTATAGGAGTAGTTATTGTGGCTGTCGTGGGAGGGGTAATATATTTTCAAACCTCTAAGACCGACAACAATAAAAATGTGCTAAGTGGTGGCAGTAAAAAAACAACTACAAAAAAACCGATAAACATAGAATTCACTCAACCAATTTGTGACCAAGTACCTGCCTCAGTGGTTGCAAAAGCGTTAAACACCACTATTCAAAAAACCGTTCCTACTACTGGTAGTATTACTAACATTTGTAAATATTACCTAGCAGACGGAAGCTACATTAACATAAGACTAAACAAGCTAAATTACGAAACGCAGAAAATTGGTAACGCAGATTCTGGTGCCAAAGTTGGCAGCAGCTCCGCTGTAAAAGCCGAAAACTTTACTGTCACCCCACCTACGGGTGAGCTTCATAGCATCGTTATTAAAGTCTATGAAAACTTGATTTTAACAGTCGAAAGAGGTTCAGCAGCCACCTTAAGTGACAAACAGATTATAAGTATTGCATCTACCGTTGTTAGCCATCTTCAATCTATGAAAGTAACCAGTAGTAGTGACAGTAATAACGATAGTGGTAGCAATGTGCCCAAGAACGACGACACACGATTTATAAACCAGTTTTTTAGTTACATAACTAGAGGTCGAGCTAGCCAGGCAGTTATGATGATGACTTCTAAAAACACCAGCGACGACAGTACCAAACAGGCCTGGGGAGTGCAGTTCAATGCTATGAAGTCGCTCAAAGTAATAAGTATATCGCCCATTAACAAAGACAGCTGGACGGATACCAGCCATCAATATAAAGTAGTTTTCGACGTGATAATGGATCCTAACTCAAGGAACGCAACAATACCATATTATGGTTATAGTAACGGACAAAATATCAGATATATTACTCTAGAGAAAGAAGATGGTGCATGGCGTGTGAGCGAAATAGCTACCGGCCCATAAATTAACTAATATTTGTTAGTTTAAGGTAATAAAAGCTATAATTTAGCAGTTATTCGATTGATTTTGTTATTGGGGATTAGCCAAGCGGTAAGGCAACGGGTTCTGGTCCCGTGATTGGGGTGAGAAATGCCGGTGGCATTTCGCAAGGGAGCCAACTCTTGCAAACTGGTTTGCAAAGACGTTGCGACGGGCTCGCCGGAGGTGAGTCGAATCCGATTCGATCCCAAATACGCTATAATTGATTTTGTTATTGGGGATTAGCCAAGCGGTAAGGCAGCGGGTTCTGGTCCCGTGAGCGGGGGTTCGAATCCCTCATCCCCAGCCAATTTCGTGTCTATCTCCATTATAAAGTGTAAGCTAAAACCCTACTAATAAGAAAAATCAGCTTTTAATTCTTCAGATCTTTCTCGTTGAATTAGTGTTTTAGATTGGGTATTTATTCTATATCTTCCGAATCTACCGAGATTGATATTTACATTGACATTTGATCTCTTGCTGTTTTCAGTGATGTAAGGTCGCGTCTTTGGATAAACTTTCCTTCGTAATTTGTAGGTAGGTCTTGTTCTAATAATGAAATGGCTGCATGTATGTCGCTAACCCAAACTATTGAAAATTGTTCTCTTAATTCTTTCTCGGTAAAGTTTGGCTCTCCTTTTATTCCAATTTGTTTGGCAATAAAACAGTAAGAAGTTTGTTTGAGCTCAAATTGATCTCTGTATTCAATAATCTCGCCAATTTCGCTAGTTACTTCTGCTTTGCAGCCAATTTCTTCAAGCAATTCGCGTTCTAGCGCCGTTTGTACATCTTCGCCCTCTTCAATACCACCGCCTGGTAATTTATGGTATTTATAAAGTCCAACCTTTAGAAGTGCAATTTTGCCCGTATTATCAAAGACAACGGCTCTTGCCGCTTTACGATTCCTGAAAATTCTAGTATCTACAAATGGTGCACCAGGATCTATGTCTTGATTATTAATTATTAATATAGTTTTCATAATCTCTCCCTCCGATATGATTGAAACATTTTTACAGTATTTTACTAAATACTTTTTTTATAACGGGTTCCTCATATAATATTGAAAATTTTCAAGTAATTAAATTAGCGTATTATTTGCTTCTTTCGGCTCCATATCAATTTCTAATCCTCGCAAGCGGATTAAGAAAAGCGGCACTCACAGCATAAAATTACTATAATGAGCATAAAATAAGGGAGTTTGATATGGCATCACGTAATAAGAATAAAAAGACTATACTCATTGGGTTAATAGCTCTTGTTGTTATTATCATTGGAGGTTGGCTAGCTTACAATGCGCTAAATCCTACATACAGCATAAGTGGAAAGTTTATAGACTTAGATAACGGTAAGCCAGTACAAGGGGTTACTATAAAAATTGGCAACAAGGAGTTCAAATCAACTTCGGATGGACGCTATGAAATCAGTAAAGTCAACAAAAACGATTCTATTGAAATTAAAGTAACGGATAGCTATGAGCCGGTTACTGCAGACTTAAGTTTCGATAATGCAAAAAAGACTAGCTGGAAAACTCGAGAAATTAACAAAGACTACGCTCTTCAGATTACTAAAAAAGAAAAAGAATCTCGATTGCTGAGAGATATTACTGAAATCTACAATGCTTTCAAGTATGAAAGATGGGGCGATGTGTACACAGCAATGCACCCTGACTGCAAGGAAAAAATATCTGAGGCTGACTACATATCAAAGATGAAAACGAACATGGAAGGTTTTGCCATAACAGGTTTTAGTATTGAAAACCCCAAATTCTTAGAAAAATGGGTATTCGACGTTACTAACAAAGAATATAAAGATGCCGCATCCGCCGATGTTAGTTTGAAAGTGCAAATGTTAGGAATTGAACAAACCATGAATCAGTCAGCGCATTATGTTAAGGAAGGCGGTAAATGGAAGTGGTTCTATAGCGACGAAAGCTAAATAAATGTTAGCTTGATACCTGTTTTAATTATAGAGTTACCCAGGTCGTTATTAAAAAAGCTGTTGGCTTAAATAAAATAAGATATTTTCTAAACAAACTATTTTGTGTCTCATTTGTCTCATTTTAGCCCGTTAACAAGGTCCCTGTTCTATGTGATCATAGGTTGGCACTTAAAGCACAAATGTCTCGAAAGTCCAGCCTTTTGGTCTAGACCTGTACGCTCAGCCAATCATATTAGAACATAATAACTGTTATTTTGAGGAACGCCCTTTTTTTCAAATAATAAAAATTAAGGACTTTTTGTGCGTGGGAACATAAGTGGTGTCTATTTATTTTTCTGATATAGTAGGTCCATGAAAATACTTCGAGCTACGGAAAGTAATCTAACGTCTGTTGTTAGCATGGGCGAGTGTCTGCAGGAGGAACTACGAAAGTATGAGCCAAATCTGGTCTTTGACTTCAAAAAATCGCTCAAGCATTATAGGGACGAATTAAAAAATCAAGACGCTCTAATTATCGTCGCAATAAATAGCGAAGATGTATTGATGGGCTACCAATATAGTTACATAACTAAACTAGAGTATTTAATTAATTCAAAAAAAGAGTGTGTATTTGAAGCTATCTATGTTAACTCATTTTCTCGTGGCAAGGGGGTGGGTAAGGCATTGATGAGATATTCAGAAAAATGGGCTATCGACGAGAAAAAAGTTGATAGGATAAAAGCAAATATATATTTTGGAAACTTGGAGTCAGAGTCCCTTCATGTGCGCAATGGTTTTAAGCCTTACTGCACCGAGTATATTAAACTTATCAATAGCAACGATTAGGTATGCACATTGCCGGCACAACCATGTTGCCCTGGTCTATCATGTGTTGCGACTCTTTCTATAATTAAACGGTCTACGAGCGCTTCACTTAATCCAGTAGTCTCTGCAAGCTTTTTGCATGCTACAATGGTTGCGGCGCGCAGGCATCGCTCCAACCCATTGTTCAAAGCTTGGTGATTAAGCGTGTCTGTAGCTGTGTGATTTGGGCGTATTACACCTAGGTTATACGGAGAACGCGTGGTTGCCGTGCGTAATGACGCGACGAATGTTAAGCAAATGTTTTTCAAGCTCAACGATGGGTTGTTAAGATTTAGTAACCAATGATTGATGTTAGTTTTGATTTTCAAAAAGAAGCGAACTATAAAGATCCCGACAGGTACAGCCCAACTCTCCAAGAATATCATCGTATTTTGTGGAGCAAGCCACTACCTAATGGAAAACCTTTCACGCTAACGAAAATCAGCAACAACCGGTTATACCATAAATCAAGTTTAGGCGAATTCTATTTATCAAGCGATAGAGCCATTACTAGCTTTTGGAAGCGTAAAAGTTTCAATCACATCGCATCAGAATTTTCTGTAGATGAGCTGAAAGAATATGACAGGATATTAGACACCATTGGTGGTATTGTTGTATGGCCAAGCAACAGAATCGAAGGTTGTCAAACAATCAATGGCGCACGAGGGTTTAATCGTATGATTAGTGATCGTTTAGATTTAACAATTGAATGCATAAGGCTTTTTTACGCTGGAGAAAAAAGTCCGCTATACAATACTCTTAAGCTCTACGAAGATTTCTTCAGTCTGTTTGGAGATTTTCAAGGTTTTATCACGTTTTTCTTACTTCAAGACGCTTTAACAAATGATTTCACCAAAGTAAAAATTGCAGAACCCTTCGATAACTTTAACTCATCACCAGTGCCTAGAAATATCACTGAATTTTTGCAATATAGAGATAAAACCATAGAATTCGTAAATCTCAGGAACAAACGAATTAAAAATTACACAAAAACCCTATAGTGTCTCATTTGTCTCATTCTTTGTACCACTACTCCTGTAATATGTTGTCTAGACTCCAGTGTTCATAGGTTGACACTTACGACACAAATGTCACAAAAGTATAGGCCTTACGATCTAAATCTATACACTGCCAAATGTTTAAAATTTCTTTGAAGCTGCGATAATTGCTCTAGTTTTAGGATTCCATTGAAGCAAAATAATCGCTATCTATCCTTTTAACCTGATAGGTCTTATATCCGGAGACGCCAATATTGTATTCGATCATTAAACGCGTAAGCTCATCTCCATTTATTAAAATTACCGATTTGTTTTTAGCCAAGCTCTCCGCATTTTTAGAAAAATCTGAAGTAGTAATAAAAATGCCTTTAGAAATATCATTAGCCACCAAGCTACCAAGAAAATCTTGAATTGCTTTTTGTTGGACTAAGTTATTATGCGCGTACCTTTTAGCTTGAGCGTATATTTTACTTAATCCTAGCGCATCTTCGTTAACTATTGCATCGACACCACCATCGTTTGATTTTTTAGTTGTGAATGATTCTCCGTACCCCATTGCTTTTAGCAAGTCGGCAACAACTGTCTCAAAATCATATGGGCTCATGTCGCAAAGTTGTTTTAGTAGTTCTGTTTGTAGTTTTGCGTCTAGTCTATTGAACGCATTTTCTATAAGTTCTTCGGGGGTAGAATTCTTTAATTGCTGTTCTTCGCCTGATTTAATCTTCTTATTTTTATAATTTCTAATGTTGCGTTCATAGTTTTCTTTATAAGGTGGATAGTTTTCTAATAGGTATTTTTCATCAAAGTTTTTTCCACCTCTTGTAGCCAAAAGATCGACACCCAATTCGGTAATAATATTTGATCCCAGTTCATATTGTCTTAATAAACCGGCGGTTTTTAATGCAGAAATAGCCCATCCTACTCTGTTCTCAATTTTATTGTCTCCAATTTTAGCGTTTTTCTCATGGCGCAATTCATCAGATAAATTCAATCCGTCGGCTACTTCAACTTTAACTAGCCTATTATTATGAGGTTTTCCGTCCCCATAAGCTTTTAAAGTTGGCAAAAACAAATCATTCCACTTTGGCATATCTATGTTACTCATAGCTATATTCTACAACAACGAAGTTCCTTTGATGAAAAGTTGCGAAGTATGCCAACTAAGAGTAGCTAATAAGGTTATAGCAGAAGTTAAGATTTATAAACTGTGGTTAAACTTGATACTTTAATATGATGATGGAATTATTATCTATAAGATGAGGACCCAAAATAATGAATATCCCCAAAATTACAGTAAATTTAAATAAAGCTTTAGACCTTCAGTACCTAATAGAATTTTTTCAGGGTGGCAACCCTTTAATATCGGAACATTACCCTTTTTTAAAGACCGAAAAAGACTGTAATAAACTTATAGAATTTATTTACGACCACAAATTAAAAGAACTCAAAGACACAAAAAAATACATATTGTCTAAGAAAAATATTTTACAAAAAGTTTGTACTCAGTTAGCAAATATAATTGAAACCGATTGGGTAGGAATAGAAGAAATTAATATAATTCCGGCAATATGTCCCGTATGTCCGAGGTTTATTGAGTCAAACACATTTTTGGTAACCTACTTTTACAATAAAGGCGCCATCTTAAGGATTTGTGCTCACGAAATGTCACATTTTATATATTTCAAAAAAATAAGACAGCTGATAACCGATGAGATAATCGAAACGGAATATCCCAGCAAAGACTGGTTGCTTAGTGAAATAATTACGCCCCTTATTATTAATAGTGATGAGCTTCAGAAGTATCTTTCTCAACAGGATGAATTCTTTGCCTCCTCGAAAATTAAAAATATAGATCGAACACAAGAAAGAATTAAGTCGGAATTTGACAGAAGAAAAAACTTTGATGATTTAATAATTAAGGCTCGAAGTAACAAAAATATATTACAATCCGTTAAATTATAGTCTACTATCCAGTCTCAGATCTCCCCTCATAATAAGTTCTATACTTCTAGTTCCGGTGTGAGGCCTGCTAACACTGCTTATGTTAAAATTACCTAAGATTATAAAACTAAAGGACATCCAAGAGGTATCGTGTTATGGCTAAGAAGAAAATTAATTCAAATCAAAAATTTACGATATTGGCAGCAGGAATAAGCGTTGTGCTTACAATGCTAGTACTTTTAAGGACTTTTGAACTAGTACAGAATCTTAAACTTAACTTTCAAGGCGCTCCGAACTCGTACGCACTGTGGCCCGCATTAGCACTGGCTATATATGCAATTGCTACAACTAAGAATACGAAAGTTAGGTATGTTTCTACTGTAGTAATAGCGGTATTAGCGACTTGTGTTCTCGTCTGGTTTTTTGGCGTAACTAACGCAGTATATTTATTGTATAAATAATAATTAGGGCGGGTTGATTATCCGGATTAAAAAATTTTGAGATTCTCTCTCTATATTTACAATATAGTAGATTTTCACGATATCTGACAAAGCTTACTAGTTCAACATACAATGTTATATAACAAAATAATACTCTATAACATGACTTTAGGAACGGCTTTCGGTATCAAGATTCCGTAGCACAATATTTAGCTAAATATGATTTCTTTTGCTGGAATATTCTATTTAAGTTTTTGTGTTGTTACTGGAAAGCTAGTATAAAATATGAGATGCTTATGCTATAAATTAGATAACAAATAAAGGGGTCACTAAATGAACAAAACTACCGCCTTGTTAACATTCATGCGTCACGGAGAAAAAGACGAACCGGGCAACTTAACCGAAGAGGGTCTAGCGCAGGCCAGGGCCAGGGGCAAGAAGACCACATCATTACATGGTGATGTTTTGCTATTTCATAGTGGAGTAGGTCGAGTGAAAGACACCATTCGGTCTATGGCTGCTAACTTGCATTTGAGCCCGGATTCTGAAGAATCGTATATGGCCGGTTCAAACATTATCGACTATGTGTCACCCAACCTACACTACTTAAGAGATATGACTCAGAAAGGGCAGTATTTTGGGGGATGGGATAAGAATATCGACTTAACCGATAGAAACGCTACGGATCAGCGTATGCGTACTTTTTTAAGCCTAGACAGGGGGTCTCCTGATGCCAACCGAGAAGGGTTATCCCCAAGAGAGATGGCTAAAAACATCGCCATAATGATAGGCATTGAAGTCAGGTTTGCCAATATGACAAGCCAAGACACCGTTGTTAACTTTGTAAATGGTTCGCACGAACCTGTTTTGATGGCCTTTATTCATTACTTTTTACATGGATTTGAACCTTACGGCATGGATACGGTAAGTGAGGTCGGCGGATCTATCGAATACGCCGAAAGTTTTGATATAGAAGTGACTCATCTATCTACCGATCCGAGAGATTTTGTGACGACCTTTAGATTTAGAGATATCGAACGAAGAGTAAACCTGGATGTCTTAAGGGCGTTTGGCTACTCCGAGTAAAACAGTTTTTTAGCGCAAGTAAGCGCAAGGGTAAATTTTTCTACTAGAATATTTAGATGGCTGTTTTTTTATTGCGCGTTGTTTGAGGGCGGAGCAGGGCGCAAGTTGTCGAACGCGTTATCAGGGCTCTCGAGCGATACACTTTCGGTCTGTCCTTTTGGTTTGAGAATGTTGTCTACCAAATTATCAATGTCATCATCGCTCAGATTGGCCTTTACTGTGTAGCCTTCGATACCGTATTTACGAAGCCCGGCAGGCGCATCGTGCTCGTTTAGATTGGAGATAATGTATACACGGATATTTTCACCCCATTCACTTTGGCGCATTCTTATTAGAACCTCGTCACCTGCGATCTTGGGTAACATTAAGTCAAGTAGCACCAAATCCGGGCGAATTTTTTCGATAACCTCTAGGGCCATTTGGCCGTCGGTCGCCACATGGCACTCGTAACCTATTAGCTCCAACCTGGTTTTGTATATTTCGGCCAAGGCTACATTGTCTTCCACGATAACGATTTTTTGAGGCTTTGATTGAAGATCTTCTTCCATATGTTTATTTTATAACGCTACCTATTTTATTGTAAGAGGACAAGGTTACTTCTAGTTTAAATAAAGCATTTAGAAGTTTATCGTTGTTCTGGGCACAGACCTTTACCGTAGTTGCTTACTACCACTGCTAGGTCGTATATGTTGATAATCTTGATATTTTGTCTTATCTCGTCACTGGTATCTATAAGATTACCTTGTTGTTTCGTCAAATTACTACCGGTTCTGTTCCAGTTGGTAATTACAGTGGCTAAATCGTACACGTCTACACAACCGCCGTTGTTAACATCCCCGTTTTGCTCCGGGACGCTGGTGTTTACTGACGCTCGGTCAGACTCATTGCCTGCAGCATCAATCGCCGTCACGGCGTAGGTATAAGTAGCCCCTGGTTTGAGATTGTTGTCGGTATAACTAGTAGTCGAAACAGTGGCTAGAAGGACCAGTGTCGATCCCGGATTTCTGCCGTATATTCGATATCCAGTTACTCCTACATTGTCTGTAGATGCGTTCCAGGTTAGTGTAGCTGATCGATTAGCAGAGACCTGTGCTCTTAGGTTTGCTGGTGTCGAGGGTTTGGAAGTGTCTGCCGGTGCGGCGTCGGTGGTGACCGATAGACTGGGACTGAAGCGGGGGCTTACAAAGTTATTGATATCAACAGCTTCGATAGAATAACCATAAGAGGTACTTGCGGATAAATTGCTATCTGTATAGCTGGTCGTGGTAATGAGAGTTGTATTTAATCGGGTACTTCCTCTGTAAATTCTGTATCCGGCTACGCCAGCGTTATCTGTAGATGCATTCCAGCTTAAAGTTACGGAATTGTGTGTAACCCCACTGCTCCTAAAATTTGTTGGTGTTGAGGGGGGCGTGTTATCTGTCACACTGACACTAGTGCCAGTTCTGTAGTTTGGTCCGGTGCCTAGCTCATTTTCGACATTAGCGTTCTCTTGTGATTCATAGTAGCGGACTACGGCACTATCATCATCAAAGCTAAAGAGGCCTGTCCCCAAATTGGACGCTTGTTCGGCCCTGGCTCTAAAAGTGACCGCAGCAATATCCACACTACCGGTTTTATTATTTCTATATCCCAAAGCAATCTTGATATGGCCGCCATCAGTGGAGATTGGGCCTTCCAGTACATCATTTGCAGTGTCTCCCAATATTCTAGTACTGACGTATGTGAATTTATTTGTGTCGTAAGCAAAGTTTGCCTGAACAGCGTTAAAGTTAGCTCCAGAACTAATATTTGCTCGGATGGTGATTGTGACTTCACTGTTTTCAGGCACGGAGCTGCTAGAAGCAGTCATGGCTATGCTTGCTGCATTAGCAGCTTGACTATGGTAATAAAACCAAGAACCAATGCCGGCAAATAAAACGACAAAGACAGCAGCTAGCAGTATCTGTGCTTTTTTGTTTCCAAGCTTCAATTTTTTAAATATCTTTTTGTGTTTTATTTGGTTAATTTTACTTGTCTTTTTCATTACAGGCTGTCCCCTTGCTGTGTATTACCTTTTTCGGGTACTTGGGTTGGCCCAATTATCTTACCTACAGTGTCGCCAGAATCCGGGGGAGTAGGCTGTTGATTGAGGGTTGTTTCGCTTTCTCCAGTAGTCACTGCCTGTCCGGAGCTGGAACTCGTAATTATACCGGAAGTAATGCCACCTGTATAATCATTATTTTTCGATAGTACTTTTCTTATTATGAAAATTACTATGATGAACATTGCTACAAGGGCGACCGATAATACAACAATTTTTGTGTACGGTGTAGGGGTTTTTTGACCTATAGAGAATTCTTGCACTCCCGATACAGTAGATACACCTTTAACATTAATAAATTTTTCTATTTCTTTACCATTGATAATTGCCTTGACTTTATAGGTGCCTGGTTTAAGTCCTACGAAACTAGCAATACCGGAGGCGTCTGTTAATACAGTTTGATTATTGATGGTGACTTTTATGCCAGGCAACAACTTTCCACCTTCACCGAAGATTTTTACGGCAACCAACGAGACGTTTTCGGCTAAACCAGCCACTGCGGGTGAGGTGGTGCTACTCGGGCTAGCTGTAGGCTGTTGGCTTGGTTGTGGCGCAGACCTACCAGCGTTTCCACCGGTCGAGGGGGAACCGCCAGCTGGCTTACTCGGAGAGGGAACGCTACTTGGAGCGGTTGGTTTGGCGGGCGTGCTGCCGGTGACTGGTGTACTGGAAGTCGGAGGGGGACTCGAAGAGGTCGGGGAGGTTAATGTAAATGTGGCTCCGGTAGTATTGCCGTCCCAAACTTGAGTAAGGATAAGGTTTTCGCCTACAGGCATTATTATGGCAGAATCCGATCCAAAGCTGATAGTAGTAGTGCCAGCAGCTACTGCTCTAAACGCTACTGTGGCTACGTGGTGTTTTCCAGCTGATAAACCTCCTATCTGATAGACAGCTAGAGGCACCCTTCCTGCTGTGTTCTCTGGCGGTACCAAAGCTAACGGAGAAGAAGCGCTGATAAATTGCAGTCGACTGGTGTCGTATATAACGTTAGCTTGTAGGGTGTTTACGCCGCTCTGGCTACATTCTTCATATATAGATAAGTTGATTGTGTTACCCACAACAAAACTACCAGAATGAGGTTCTATGGAAAATCTGGCCCTTGCTGCCTGCTGCGCTGTAGTGCTACTGTTTATTCCCCAGGATATTGCTGCTACTAACGCAACAAGTACAAAAATTTTTATTATTCTACTTGGAAGTTTCATGTTGACTTCTATATGATATCTCAGATTGTAATAGCGTATGTAAAAACAATCAAGCGTATTAAAGCTTTTTTGTAAAAATCCATATAAAATATAATCATGAAAAGGACGTTGTCCAAATCAGAGGTAGTAGAAGAAATATTCAACAGTGTTACCCATGGACTAGGAGCAATTGCTGCGACAGTTGGATTAATACTAGGAGTTGTGCTATTAACAACAAACATTTCATACAAAATTGGATTTATTGTTTATTGTTCGAGTCTGGTTTTGTTAATGTTGATGTCTTGTTTGTATCACGCCCTAAAGTTTACTAAAGCTAAAAAGGTCTTTAAGGTTATTGATCACGGCAGTATATTTTTGTTGATTGCCGGCAGTTTCACTCCGTACATAATTGTATTTTATAACGGGCTACCTCAAATTATGTTACTAATAGCAGTTTGGATGTTGGCAGTTGCAGGCATAGTGTTAAAAGCAACAATATTTATACCTAAAAGAATGAACATCTCGGGCACTTTGTTATACATTGGATTTGGCTGGCTGGCTTTGTTTTTTATACCTAAAATACACAACCTATCAGCAACGGTAATTTGGCTGACTGTAATAGGGGGGTTGCTATATACCCTGGGTACAGTGTTTTACGCCTCGAAAAGGCCGTTTGTGCATGTTGGTTGGCATCTGTTTGTGGTTGCGGCAGCCTGCAGTCACTTTTTAGCTATTATTAAGCTTTTTTGAAACTACGACCAATACCTGTGCACAAATAACCGGTTCGGTTATTGTTAATAACTGAATGAAGCCAGAAAGCCTACCCTATTTATTGATATTTATCACTTTTATAGTTTCTCTGATTACAAAAAATACTGCACCGGCTGCTAATACAAATAACCAGTCAAGCGGTTCCAAGACACTGGTACTAAACACTTTCTGAACCAAGGGGTTATACACGATATTCACAACACAAAAAACAGAGAAACCGACGGCCAATAATAACTTTTTATTGGAAAATAGATATTTTGATACGGTCCCTTTTTCGGTTCTTCTTATGAAGATATTTATAAGTTGGCAAAAGACAATCGTTACATACGTTAGAGTAGTGGCGGAGGCGTACAGACCAGGGTGTGCCTTAAAGCTCGCGAGTTCAATACCGTTGCGTCCAGCGAACAGTAAAAAATTAGCGTAAGACAAAACACCAATTAATACTCCGGTTGCTATTAAATCTAATAATGTAATTCGGTTAAAAATATGCTGTTTAATATCGCGTGGTTTTTCTTTCATTAGTGACTTTTCCGGATTATCCCAACCCAGCGCTGCTATAGGTAATAACTCGGCTATTAAATCGACTGCCAATATTTGTACTGCCAATATAGCCGGTGGAATGCCAAATATACTAGCGGCCACTAGACCAATTAGCACAGTCGCTAATTCACCGAAGTTAGATGTAAGACAAGACAAGGTGGCTTTTTTTATGTTTTGAAACACTCCTCGACCTTGCTGGATGGCTCCTACTAGAGTATGAAAGCTGTCGTCGAGCAATATTATCTCGGATGATTGTTTGGCGACATCGGTGCCGACTTTACCCATAGAGACACCAATACTGGCTCGTTTTAGAGCTGGAGCGTCATTAATGCCGTCGCCGGTGACGGCAATAACTTGGTCGTTTTTACGGGCTAAGTCGACTATTCTCAGTTTATCTTGAGGTGAAACCCGAGAAAACACAACTCCACCCTTGTTGATATATGACAGGATAAGACTGTCTTTCATCTTGGGCAGTTCTTCGCCGCTGATTACATCTATGTTTTCAGCGGAAGTGGCGAGTCTAGCTTTGGTGGCAATCGCTTTGGCAGTTGTGGCGTAATCACCGGTGATAATTGACACTCTAATATGAGCCCTACGGGCTGCCAGCATAGCCTCGGGTACCTCTTCTCGTACTGGATCCAACATAGAAACCATGCCTAAATAGACTAGGTTATTTTCTACTACATCGGGATTATGTATTTTATAATCTAGATTTTTGGGTAAATATCGATAAGCGTAGGCTAAATTACGCAATGCTTTTTTGGCGTGTAAATCATTTTGTTTTTTTATTAAAATTTTATCCGCTTTAGTGATAGGTCTTACTTTATTGTTAACTCTTATATGGCTACATCGTTCGAGCACTGACTCAACGCTACCTTTGACAAAAACGGTCAATTTATCTTCGTAAAGCCTTACCGAGCTCATTCTTTTTCGAGCGGAGTCAAAGGGGAACTCCTTCAATTCAGGGCTGTTGCTATCTAGAGACTCAGTGTTGAAACCGGCTTTTTGTGCCAAAGTCACTAAAGCCCCTTCGGTGGGATCTCCCAAGCAATACCATGTTTGGTGGAGCTCGTCTGGGGGGCGAATTTTGGCGTTACTGGCGAAATGTCCCGTAACGAAAAAGAGACGCATATCGGCTATTTCCTTGGATGTTAACATCGTGCCGTTGTCGTGGTGTATGCCGCCGGATGATTCGTATCCTGTGCCAGAAACAGAGTAACTGGCATTTAATAAGCCAATTTGTTCAACCGTCATCTCGTTTTTGGTTAAAGTTCCGGTTTTATCAGTACAAATAATAGATGTAGCGCCTAAGGTTTCGACCGCGCTTAGTTTTTTAACCAAGGCTTTAGCCTTGGCTAATCTGTTAGCAGCCTGAGCTAAAGAGGCGTTAAGCTCGGCAGGCAAACCTTGCGGTATCATGGCTGCCGCCACGCCAATGGCGAACAAGAATGACTCTTTTATACCCAAGTTTGCTTCTAGCGATACAGCAGTCAATATAGCAGCCAGTATCAAAGTAGCAACAGTGATTCTGGAAGCTAAGTTATTCATTTCGCGTTGTAAGGGCGAAAGACCTGTTTTAGCCTCCTGACTTAAAGAAGCTATTCTGCCCAATTCGGTACCCATACCAATTTCTGTGACGATAACCTTTGCGTTTCCGGTAGCCACCGTCGTTCCCATAAACACCAGATTTCGACGGTTTCCAATCAGTGACTCGCCTTTTATGGCGTGGGTGAACTTTCTGCTGGGGTTTGATTCACCGGTTAAAGCGAAATCGTTTGTTGACAGCTCGTTCTCTTCGATTATCCTGCCGTCGGCCGGTATGCTGTCGCCCTCTTCTATGTAAATAATGTCGCCGGCTACTAAGTTTTTGGCGTCAACGGTTGTTTGAAGGCCACTTCTAAAAACTTTAGCCTCGGCCACCTGCAGAGCTCTTAAACTTTGCATTACTTTTTCGGCTTTGAATTCTTGAACAAAGCCAATCGAAGCGTTGATGAGTACAATTGTTAATAAAATTAGGCTAGTCTTGAGATCGTTCAAATACAGCGAGATGAACGCACTTACCACCAATAGAACAATCATCAAATCTTTGAACTGCCTAAGAAATCTTACAAGATGAGATTCTTGTTCTAGTTTTTCTAATCTGTTAAATCCGTACAGTTGTTGACGACTAAACGCTTCTTGAGCAGTTAGCCCTTCGAGGTTGCTGTTCAGGCTTTTTATAACCTCATCTACAGGTATTTGGTAGTAATTTTGTTTATTTGCAGACATAGTGTTTACGCTTATAGTTTATAACCAAACGGGTAAAATTTTACATTAAATCAAAAATTCTTGGATTAAGATGGCTATTGAGGGTAATATTAAGGCATGATTGAGTATTATCAGTTTAAAGACGCACTAACCGAAACAACTCATAAAGTGATTAATTTCAGAGCAACACTGATTGTAGTTTGCACACTGATAGTGGTTTATATATTGATACGTTTGCTGAGTAGGATTAGCGGTTACATAGCAAAAACCATAATAAAAGTCACCGACGAAACAAAGCTCAGTGACAAAATGGTCGCTTTCAAAAGAGTAGAAACGTGGATAGATGTCGGTATGGCGGTGGCAAAGATAATTATAGTGGTGGTAGCTTTTTATGTCGCCTGGCGATTAATTAGTCCTTCTAGCGCGCCCCTAGCTTTTATAGGAGCCAGTGCCTTCTTTGTGGTGCTCGCCGGCGGTACTATCGGACCTTTGTTGCGCGATTATACCGTTGGCTCTATGATGATTGCCGAGAAATGGTACGGGGTTGGAGATTTTATAAAAATCATGCCATATTCTAATGTCCAGGGCGTGGTTGAGCAACTTACTTTAAGAGCCACTAAGCTTAGGGACCTTAACGGAGAAGTTATTTGGGTCCATAACCAAAATATTCAAGGGGTTAGCGTGAAATATCGGGGGGCTACAACGGTAGCAATAGACGTTTTTGTTAAAGACAAAGAAAAAGCCCTTAAACTACTAGAAGGGGTTATAGATATCGTGCCAAAAGGCCCGATGCTAGTCATCGATGGTTTGGTTATTAGCGACGTGGAACAATTAAATGACAAAATGTGGCGCATTGAGTTGATGGGCAGAACCGTACCTGGAAGGGAGTGGTTGCTCGAGAAATTTACGGTGGAGGCAATAGCGGATGCCGACGAACACGCTCCAGATAACCAAAAGATAATACTGTACGGACCTTTAGCAAGGTATGTTGACAGTGCTGCTGAAAAGCGCTTTAAGAGGATAATTAAATAAAATTGTACGACATATTAAGTCATGACTCCGTATGCTGTTATTTTTCAGCTAGATGCTTAAGAAAATGAGTCAAGAAGTCGCTAGGACGTGGTACTAGCTTAAATCCAAACTCTAAAAATGTTTATCCACCGTAGTTTATAAATTAAGGTAGCCTCTTGAATCTGATGGTGCTGGCTGAATGTTTGTATTCTATTTGTAAAAATATATTTATTATGATATAATATTTAACATATATGAGAGGTCGCCAATTTTTAGTTACTGTTTTTATCGTGATAACCGTAATGGTACTGGGTTTTATGTGGTTTGCAAAACTACAACCGAGTTTTAATCGTCGTTCGCATAAAACCGGTATGGCTGTTGTTAGGTTATCCGATTATGCAAAAACCGATGCCGTTATAAGCTATACTCGAATCGGTATTACTAACGCCGAATCTTTACATCGAGCTATCAGAATCACGGTTAGCCGTAATGCGGTAAGTGTCGACATACTAGCTGGTTACCGGGGGGAAGTTGCAGGTAAAGTTATTAAAAGTCAATCCTTTATTAACAATCAAGAAGCCTTTGCCTACTTTTTAGCTAGCTTACAAACGCTAGGGTATATGAATAAACGCGAAATTAGCGAAAATATAGAATTTATCGGTCAGTGTCCGCTAGGAAATAAATATGTATTTCAAAATAGCAATATAGATGGTCTAAAAGATATTCTATGGACGACCAGCTGCTCATCATCTCAAGGGAATTTTGCTGGGAAACTAAACAGTGTGCAACAATTGTTTATTAATCAGGTGCCCAACTATTCGCGATTCGTTGCCGGCGTTAACTTGTCTTAAATACATACTTTTTACACACAGACTTGCCTAAAAATGTACATTTTTGGCTTACTTTTAATTCTTTTACGCGTTACAATAAATTAGACTAATTAAACATAACACTAACATAGGGTGGATTTATGAGTACAAACAGCCAGTCGTTTGATAAATATATGCGGGCGACCAATTATTTGACAGTAGCTCAAATTTTTTTACAAGATAATTTTTTATTGGAAAGACCTCTTGAGTTCGACGATATAAAGCCAAGATTACTGGGGCATTGGGGTTCCGGACCAGGGGTGAATTTGTCTTATATGCATATGTCCAAATTGATTCAGAAATATAACCACGATGTTTTATATGTGCTAGGTCCGGGCCACGCCTTTCCTGCGCTGCAGGCAAATTTGTTTTTAGAAGGTACTCTAACGGATTACTATCAGGAAGCTACTCACACTTACGAAGGAATAGGCTATATCTGTAAGAATTTTAGCTGGCCTTATGGATTCCCTAGCCACAGCAATCCTGGGACACCAGGGGTCATATTAGAAGGTGGAGAGCTAGGCTATTCGTTGTCAACCTCCTTTGGGGCCGTACTTGACAATCCTGACCTAATTGTTACCTGTTTGGTGGGAGACGGCGAGGCCGAAACGGGCGCCGCTGCCGGGGCATGGCACCTGAATAAAATTGTCGATCCAAAAACTAACGGCATAGTTTTGCCAATCTTGCACCTCAACGGTTATAAAATCTCTAATCCTACAGTGTTTGGTCGGATGAGCGACACGGAATTGCTATCACTCTTTACGGGTTATGGCTATCAGCCTCGAATCGTGGATGGAACCAATCCGGAGTTTATCCATCGTAATATGGAAGATGCACTGGACTGGGCCTACCAAACGATTATTAATATTAAAAGCAGTCAGAAATCAGTTGCTCCTCGGTTACCGATGATTATCATGCGGACTTTAAAAGGTTGGACAGGCGTTAAAGAGTTTAATAACCAAAAAATTGAAGGCAACTGCTGGTCTCACCAAGTCGTATTAACGGAAGCCAAGAGCGACCATAATCAATTAAAAATGTTAGAAAATTGGTTGAGGTCATACAAATTTCACGAATTGTTTAGTCGGGATAGCGGGTTTGGAGATTTCATACAAGATATTATGCCGTCGCCAGAGAAGCGTATGGGTGCTTCTAGATATGCTCTAGGGGGAGAGCCGGTTTATAAGCCTCTCAATCTGCCAAACGTAGAATTGTTTGCCGAAGACGCCAATAGACCGGGCACCATGGGCTCTAGTAGTATGCGCCGTGCCGGGCTGTATTTAGGGGAGGTGTTTAAGCTAAACGCTCAAGAGCAGAATTTTAGGTTTATGTCTCCCGATGAAACCTATTCCAATAAACTAGACGATATCTTTCAAAATACCACCAGGGCTTGGGTATGGCACCGAAAAGGGTGGGATCAAGATATGTCGTCAACGGGCCGTTCAATGGAAATGTTAAGCGAGCAGAGCTTGCAAGGATTGGCGCAAGGTTATGCTTTAACGGGTCGACATTGTGTTTTCGCTTCTTATGAAGCTTTTATTATGGTCGTTGCCAGCATGGTTGACCAATATGCTAAATTTTTACATCAAGCCCGAAAAGTTGAGTGGCGTGGCCCGGTTGGCTCTATTACCTACATACTAACCTCCTCTGCCTGGAGGCAGGATCACAACGGCTTTAGCCATCAAAACCCAGGCTTTCTAGACGATGTTCTTAATCGCAAAGGCGATTTTGTAAATGTCTATTTTCCACCGGACGGAAATACGACTTTGGCAGTTTTAGAAAAGTGTCTATCGGAGCACTCTATGATCAACGTGATTGTAGCTGCAAAGACTCAAGAGCCTAGGTGGCTAACGTCTCAAGGGGCTCGTCAGGCTTTGCGGTCGGGAGTGATGATTTGGGATTTTGCCAGCGACGACGACCCGCAACTGGTATTCGCGGCTGCCGGAGATTATTTGGTTAAAGAAGCTCTAGCGGCAATGGATATTCTAAAAACCGAAAAACCGGATATAAGATTAAGATTTGTCAATATTTTGTCTTTAAGTAGCAATAAACTTGGTTCGGCTAATCATCCTATTAGCGTACCGGAATTTCACGACTTATTTACCAATGACAAACAAGTAATATGTAACTTCCACGGCTATCCGGATACGCTAAAGTCGATTATTTATAACTATAGTGAGCATCCCAAGCGGTTTAGTATTCATGGTTATACCGAGAATGGCTCCACGACAACTCCGTTCGATATGCATGTTCGCAACAAGACCAGCCGCTACGACCTAGCTATCGAAGCTTTTGAACTAGCCAGCCAACAAGAGCTGATTGCCCGCGAAGAGGCCGATGGCCTGATTGTTAAATACCGTAATAAAATTGACGAAAACATAGCCTTTATTAAACAGAATGGAATAGACTTACCGGAGATAGACTCATGGCAATGGAACCGTTGATATTGGCTGCCAATCCGGGCAGCGCCAGTCGTAAATACGCTTTATACCGCAAGCAAAAACGAGTAGCTTCGATTAATTTCGAATATGAAAATAACCAAATTATCGGCTCGCTAACCACTAAAAGAAAAAAAGTGAGCCTCAACGGAGAAATTAGCGAATTAAACCAAGCAGCCTCTAAAATAATACCCGTTTTAAGACGTCACAGAGTTATTAGAAACATTAAAGACATCGGAGGTGTGGGGCTTAGAGTAGTCGCACCATCGGGCTATTTTTTGAGCGATCATTTGCTGGATGAGGAAAACTTACATAAGTTAGACCAACTAGAGCCGATTGCACCTTTGCACATTAAAGCTACTTTGCAAGAGGCAAGAAGCTTACGTACACACCTAAAAAACATACCTGTTTTATTAGTATCCGATTCGGCCTTTCATATAACAAAGCCGGATTATGCTTGGAACTACGCTATTCCGCTCGAAGATGCTGACCGTTTAGAGATTAAGCGTTACGGGTATCATGGGATATCGATATCATCGATAGTGAATAAGTTAAAGGCGGCTAATAAGTTGCCGCCTAAGCTGATTGTTTGTCACTTAGGAAGCGGTTCTAGCATAACAGCGGTTTTGGAGGGTAATAGCATAGACAATTCCATGGGTTATTCACCGCTAGAAGGTTTAATGATGGCTACCAGAAGCGGGTCAATTGACGTGGTAGCGGCCTTAACCTTGAAGAGAGCCTTGCAACTGCGCAATGATTCTTTTGAGGCTTACTTAAACAACCAGTGTGGGCTAAAAGGAATTAGCGGCTCCTCGGCAGACATTAGAAAGCTTTTGGAGTACGAGGCTAACGGTGATTATCGTGCCGGCTTAGCTCTAAAGATGTATGTATATCATATTCAGCAGTCTATTGGCCAAGCAGCGGCCGTGCTAAACGGGGTGGACGCGCTGGTCTTTACCGGAACTGTCGGTATCAGGTCGTCAGTTATAAGAGAGAGGATTACACGCAACCTGAGTTATTTAGGCTTAGAGCTAGAGGAGCCCAAAAATTCTAAAACGTTCGAACCCAAAAAAATAACCAAAATTAACCCTCGCAGTCGTATCAAGCCGATCTTTGTTATTACAACAAACGAGGAGCTGGAAATGGTCAATAAAGTTAGACAATATCGGGACCAAAACAATAATCAGTAGAATCAAACAAGCTCGCAATTAACTTAGGCCCGTTTTATTCAATAAGACTTGCAATATTGGATTTGTAGCAAATCCCGCCTAACTTGGCGTCTGAAATTTTTAATTCTTATGATTAATGTTTAGTCTGCGGTATTACTTAAAGTAGCACTGCCCCTATAGTCTTAACACACAGTCAGCTTTGGGCTATAATATTTTGAGTAATTGATTAATTGGAAAGAGGAACGTACAACGATATGTTAAGAAACTTTGCTTATTTAGACCCCGGTACCGGCAGTTTGATTTTGCAGGCAGTAATAGGAGCGATGCTCGGGATAATCGTTTTCTTTAGAAGTTTTTTTGTCAAAATATTTATAAAAGTTAAATCGATTTTTGTACATAAGAAAAGTGATAGTAAACAAAAAGACTAGCCAGCAGTTGGTTAATAGTGCTACCTTAGAGTCTTCTTTTAGAGACCCTTCGGGATTTATATTTAAAGGAGTCGATGGGTTTATATATCGACAAGTTAATAAAATTGCGGCTAAAGACTTTGATCTATTGGTTAAAAGCGGTTTGTACAAGAACCTGGTTGATAACAAATTACTGGTAGCTCATAAAAATGTTAACGATTATCCGCTTTTAGGAGAAGCCTATAAAATAATTAAACCGCAACAAATACCGTTTATTAGCTATCCCTTTGAATGGTCTTTTTCGCAGTTGAAAGACGCCGCTTTACTGACTTTAAATATTCAAAAAACGGCTTTAAGTTATAATATGGCGCTTAAAGATGCCAGCGCCTACAATGTGCAATTCATTGGTGGGCGACCAATACTAATTGATACTTTGTCTTTTGAGAGATACCAAGCCGATAAACCATGGGATGCTTACCGGCAATACTGCCAACATTTTTTGGCTTCCTTGCTGTTAATGGCTAATGTTGACCTATCAATGAACCAAATGAGCCGTATATTTATAGACGGTATACCCTTAGAGTTAGCTACCAAATTGCTTCCGACTAGAGTAAAAGTTAAACCGGCCGTAATGATGCATATAACTATGCATGCCAAAGCCCAAAAAGCCAAAGCCGGTAGCGCTAAAAAAGTAGAAGCTAAATTACCTAAAAAGAATCTGCTGGCAATTATCGACAACCTCATAAATGTAACCGCTAAACTCAAAAAACCGGTAAAAGCCAGTGAGTGGGGCGATTATTACGACCGCAACAATAACTACACCGAAGTCTCGTTAAAAACCAAAGCTGAACTGGTAAATGACTTTTTTGAAGGGTTAAATGTAAAAACGGTTATTGATATCGGCGGAAACAACGGCTACTTCAGCAGATATCTCAACAAAAGTGGTATTTTTACGGTTTGTGCCGATATAGATCCTAACGCCGTAGAAGCTAATTATCTACTAGTAAAGAAACACCAAGAATCCAAGATGTTGCCACTACTGGTTGACTTCACTAACCCGGGGGGCGGTTTAGGTTGGGCCAACAAAGAACGAGAAATAATTACCAATCGACTCCAGTGTGACGGAGTACTAGCTTTGGCTATAATTCACCACTTGGCGATAAGTAATAACTTACCACTAGAAAAGATAGCAAAATACTTAAAGGATTTTGGTAAATATTTAGTAATTGAATTCGTACCCAAAAGCGACAGTCAAGTTAAAAAATTGTTAGCCACCCGAAAGGATATTTTTAACACCTATAATGAGACTGATTTCAAAAAAGCTTTCGGATTATACTACTCGTTAATTAAAGAGCAAAGAATCAAGGACACGGAAAGGACTTTATTTTTATTTAAAAGCCGATGAAGAATAAAAAATCTATAAAAATTGTTGACCGCAAATGGTTTAAAATTTTAGAGTTTTGGGCTATTTCTTTTGTCGTTTTAACGATTATTACCATAACCGACTTTTTTTACCTTTTAAATTATTTAGAGGTGTTTCCTAAGGAGTTACTGCTCCCATTGATAATAAATATCTGTTCATCTTTTTTGGTTGCCTTGGCAGTATATTTGATAGCAAAACCGAGGATTTTTGTCGCCAAAGCCCTAACAGTTATTTTTATGTCTTTTAGCTTGTCGAACTATGACGGCAAGCTCACTCAGGCCTTAAGTTTCTACAGGAGCTTTTTACCGGTGTTGCCACCACCAAACGAAGATATCCCAATTATCAGCTTGTTGTTTCTAGCTACATTACTGTCCATATCGATTTTGGTAGGCATAATTGCCGAAAGGTTAATATCAAAAAGCAGAAATAGCTTAGCAGCGAGGCGCTTGGGCGAGTTTATGTTGGTTTTTATAGGCGTTATGGCTTTTTGGCAGATATTTCGTTTTATGTCTACCATGCCGTCAATCGTAAGGCAATCTAAAACTGTGGCCCCCGAAATAACTAGCCCTCAACCGCTAAAAAGAGATACCAAGCCAGATATTTACTACATTGTTTTAGATCGCTACGCCAGCCAAGCCGTCTTGAAAGAACAATTTAATTTTGATAATCAACAATTCGTAGATAAGTTAGAAAAACAAAACTTTTATATCAAGGAAGACGCATACTCAAACTATCCGCTTACGGCAATTTCCATTTCATCGACTTTAACAGCTAATTATACGAATAAAATTGTCGAAAAATACAAAAATAACCCGGTGCAATCTAGAGTTTTATACCACAACTTGATTCGTCAATCGGCAGTGGTAAAAGCCTTAAAAAAGCATGGCTACAAATTCATGCAAATAGGCTCCGATTACGGAGCCAGCAACAAAGCACCTCTGGCCGACGAAGATATCGGCTATAGCCAGCTAATCAGCGGTCCGGGTATTACCAAGCAGTTGCGTGGTTTTGAAGCTATTCAATTTAACAAAAGCATTTTTAATCAATTTTTTAAGATGAATAACAGCTGGTGGCCATTTAAATCAACCTCTCTCGAAAAAGTGGCTTTTGTTGATATGCAATTAACAGCCTTGAATAAAATCGCTGATGATAATGGAGAAAACGGTGGTCGGTTTATATTTGCTCATATTTTAGTACCACATCGTCCTTTTGTGTTTAATAAAAACGGCTCAATTTCACCTTATTCAGGAGTAGACAATTACGGTAAACCGATTAAGACCAAATACCTGGACCAAATTCGCTACATTAACGGTCAAATGGAAACCATAATTGACAAAGTGTTACAAAACACCAATGGTCAAGCAATAATTATTATTAACTCCGACGAGGGTCCGTATCCCCAAGATCTAAATTCTACTTCGGCCGTAGCTGCCGCCAAGCCAAACTTTCTAAACGTGTCGGATATGTCCGACTGGCCGGTTGATTGGCTTAAGATGAAATTTAGTATTTTACAAGCTGTCCATATGCCCCAAGCTGACAAAAAAGACCTTCAGTACTTATCCAGCGTTAATTTGTTTAGAATCGTTTTAAATAGCTACTTCGACTACGGGTTAGAGTATTTACCCGATTGCAATTTTGGCATGTACAGAGGCGATAAGTTTGAGTACAACTATAAAAATATCTCAGAAAAGGTTAATGGGAATACCAATCCGGTTTGTAATCGGTTTCAATCGATTAAATAATTAAATAGCCAAAGCGTCTTTTAAATTAGCAACGTCAAAACCTAAAATACCGCGTTTTTGACCTTTATCGTCCTCTACGACGGTGAAGGGAACACCCATTTGTCCACTCAAACCAACCATCTCTTGGGCAGCTTGGGCATCCTTATCGACATGCCTTTCGCTGTATTTGATTTTATTGTCATCCAAAAAATTTTTTAACATACGGCAATACCCGCAGGTTTCGGTGGTATAAATAGTAACTTTGTTAGCCATTTTAATCCTCATATTAACTTAATAAAAAAATGTTAATAATTTACAATAGTATATTATATACCATTATTATATAATGCAAGTATGAATAAAACGCTACGTATGACACCGCAGACGATAACTGTTGTAAAAATTATAAACTCGCAAGGTCACGCTTCTAACGCACAAATTCTTAAACTGACAAAAAAAAGTTTTCCAAATATATCTGCAACCACCATACACCGCATAACAACCCGTCTGATAAAAGCCAAAATGGCTTCGGCCGGTCCGAAAATCAATGGTGTCAAACTAATAGACTCAAATTTGACAAAACATGATCATTTTGTTTGTACAAATTGCGGTAAAGTTAAAGACGTGCGAATAAGCCGTTGTACTAGAACGGAACTTCAACAGCAGACAGGTTCCGTTTTGATACCTTCTGGCCTGATTATCATGGGTGATTGCCAAAACTGTTTATAATTAGATATGGATATAAGCTTAAGCATCTTGCTAGCAATAGCCGGATGTGCGAACATTGTTTCAAGGCAATCTATATAGCAAAATGAAGATTAAAACAATAAAAACTCGGTGGATACTTGACTCTTTAGGTAAACCGACTGTCGAAGTAGATATATACCTAGAAAACGGCTCTTACGGCAGAGCTTCGGTACCTACCGGCATATCGACTAGTATCAGTGAAGCCAGCGAGCTTTGGGATAAACGAAAGGAGTTTAAGGGCTACGGTGTAAGCCATGCCCTCAATATTGTTGAGCACAGCGTAGCGCCATTAATTACGGGCATAAAAGCCGATAATCAAGAGGCTATTGATGCAAAACTAATCGCTTTGGATAGCACACCTAATAAAACAGTTATTGGTTCAAATGTCTGTTTGGCGGTGTCGGTGGCTGTAGCCAAAGCCGCCGCTCAAGCTGGTAAGCTGCCTCTTTACGCTTATTTAGCCCAACTGGCCGGTATCAAAGAGAAAGATATTCGTTTGCCCATCCCTATGATAGCCGTTTTGGGAGGTGGTTTACATGCCCGGAAAACTATGGATTTCGAATCTCTCATGATAATACCGACTAAAGCGCGCGACATACATACGGCAATACGATTTGGCATAGAAATCAACTATTGCCTGAAGGAGGTTTTGCTAAAGCGCAACTTTGCTTTAGTTAGGGCTACTGATGGTAGCTTTGCCCCAGTAGGAGCCAGAAGTAATAAACAGGCCATAGAGTTGGTGTGTGAAGCAACCAAACAAGCCGGTTATATAATCGGCGAAGACGTTTGGTTGGGTATAGGTATGGCAGCTAGTCATTTGTATCAAAAAGGGGTTTATACTTTGGGTAGCGACAAAGTCCAGCTGGGTCCCAGGGCATATAGTGAATGGATAGACCAATTGCTTAAAAAATATCCCATCAAACTAATAGAGGATCCATTTTACGAGGAGTCGTGGCAATCATGGACAAAACTAACCGAGCAAGCAGGTAAAAAGGTACAAATTGTTGGTAACGATTTAATAGCAACCAGTGAAAAGCTATTACAAAAAGCAATCAAAGCAAGAGCTGCTAACGCAATACTGATTAAGCCTAATCAAATAGGAACATTGAGCGAGACAATCTCAACTTATAAAGAAGCAAAAAAGGCGGGCTGGCAAACTTTCGTTGCCAGCCGAGCCGGAGAAACCAAAGACAGTTATTTAGCTCACTTGGCTGTTGGGTTGGGTAGTGAACAGACTAAACTGGGCGCAGCAGCGGGCAGTTCGTCCTCAGAATATAACGAATTGTTAAGAATTAGCGATAGCTTAGGCAGCGACCTATTTCGCCGGCTTGTCTAGACTTTTTTCGCCGGCAGATTTATTTTTTTTGATCGATTGTAAATAAACCTGAATAGTGGTCATGAGGATGATTACGAACACCGGTCCAATAACGATTCCCAAAAAACCGAACATCGCTATACCCGAGAATACCGCCAACATGGTCAACGCCGGCTCAATATAAGCCTCTTTTGGTACGAAAATCGGTCTCAAAACATTATCTATATTGGTAACAACTAATATATGACCGGCTATCAACAAAATACCCTGCCAGACATTGCCAGTTAGAATCATAATGACCCCTAGAGGTAACACGAAAACCCCACCACCTAACGGAATAAAAGATAAGAACGATATTAAAACAAACCAAAATATAAAGTAGTCTATGCCAACTAGCCACAGTAAAGTGGCATCAATTAAACCCTGCAGTAAGGCGATAACCAGTTGCCCTTTGACCATGGCGCTGGTCATAGCCCCCATTTTTGTTAAATATAAGTCGGTAGTTTTATTGCCCAAAGGGTCCAGATTTTTTAAGGTTTTGACAATTTTGCCTTGGTGTTTTAAAAAGGCTAAATAAACATAAATAAAAATTACAATCTTAACAACCAAAGTAGAAATTCCGCCAACCAAATTTAGAACAATGCTGACTGTCGATTTGCTAATTGTGCCGATATTGTTTTTTAGCCAATCTACCAAGAAATCTGAATTGATATGTTTTGTAACATCAAAAGGTAGCTTGTTTAACCATGAGTTTAGCGTATTTATAATCGGGGTTAAGTTTAAACTACCGTTTATGATGTTATTGATAAGCTCGATAGATTGGCTGATGGTCAACATGACCACTAGCCCTATGGGGATAATTACCACAACCAGCGTAGTCAAAAACACTAACCAAAGGCTGACGTGAATGCTCCTGGTTTTTCGCAAATAAAATTTATAAATCGGGTTCGATAAATAAGCTACTATGGCAGCTAGAGCTATGACTCCAAAATAACCTCTAAAGAAATAAGCTGTTAACAATACAGCGATTATCGTCAAGAAGCTTAAGATTTTTAGTTGCTTTTTATCCATATTTTTATCAAACATAAAACACTGAATATAATTATATTGTTAAAACACCAAAAAAACCAAATTAAGTCATGCTTTAGACCAACTTTCATACCGACATCAAACAAGTAATATAAGTATTGACAACTGGTTGTCTGTTGTATAATAAAACCAAGCATAAGTACTCTTATGTAATAGAAAAATAAATAAGGAGCACTAATGAAGATAAGTGACAAAAACCGACACAGTGGTTTTGCTGTGGTCGAGTTAATACTGATTGTCATTATTATTGTGGCAGTCTTAGGGATAGGCTATTGGGTGTATCAACAAAGATCTAAAACAGCCTCATCTGACGAGTCTTCGACGACTCAAGTAGTTAACCCCGAGCAATCGGCAGTTCAAAAAGCGACTTCTAAAGCCCAAAAGGCAGCTGAAGACGAAGCTAAAGAAATAAAATCAAGCGGAGATGCAGATTCTGCAAACGCTCAAAGCGACAATGCGGCAATTGAGAGGATGGGAGACAGTTCAAATGCAGCGAATTAATAAGAGTTTAAATATATTCATCATATTTACCATAATATTTTTGTTTAGCGTTACGGCTAGGGCGGTAACGGCGCCAGCAAGTAGTTCACCTCCTCCAGCTGCAAACAGTTCGAAAACGTCCACAAGTAAAACGCCACCATCAACGAAAACAACAGTAAAGATATCTTGTAGCAATCTGAACGAAGCGCTTGACGCCATGGTTTCGGACATAAAAAACCGTCAGAGTAATCTTGATAAGGTTAGAAAAGAAGCCGATGAAAAAAATGAAAAAAGGCGTAACGAAGACGCTGAAAAAAGACAGAAAAACAGAGAAGCGAAAGATAGAGAATTACAAGAAATATTTGACGGCTTAGGACTGATCATCAAGGATGAGTCCTATAAAAAAGCTCTAGAAAACTATGTATCGGAGATGAAGGCGGCTATTCAAGCCAATCGAGAAGCTCTAGATAGTGCGCGGGATGATTACATTGGTGAACTTGACAAAGCAATGGCAATCAGAAGGACTGCCGTAGATAACGCCGTGAGCGCTTTAGCTAACGACTATGCTCGAACGATTGTCGAGGCGAAAAGTGCTTGCTTAACCGCAACTACTTCAGAAGCTAAAAAAAGTGCTATAGCCGGTTTTCAAGCGAACAAAAAAAAGGATGTAGCAAGATACAATACCGCACGAAAAAAGGCTGTAGATGATTTCAACCGAAAAGACAATGAGCTTAAAAAAGTTAGAGATAAAAAAATAGCGGACGCAAACAAAGCACTAAAACAGGCTATAGAAGAAGCTAAGAACAATTTTTTAGCGGCCTTATCTAAGAAAGTCGAGAAGAGCGACAATAGCTAGATACTTGATATAAGCTTAGTCTGAATATAAAATATAAGCGGGAGCGATTTAAAGCTCCCATTAAGCCGGCTGAAACACGCCGGCTTTATGTTTTCACAGGAACAAACTATACTAAAGATACCGTTATCTTACGGTGGGTAGCTGGAAAAAGCGTTTCGGATTAAGAAGAGCGAGCTTTTGGCTTTTGCCGAATAACCGCGTCCTAAAGAAACCGCCCCCAATTAATCAATTATAAAACCTATATTAAGGAGGAAGTTCATGGTTGCAGTAGTCTTAGCTGTGATTTTAGCTGGTTTAGCTTTTACGATATTTTTTTTGTCACAAAAAATCAGTAGCCTAAAAAATGATACGGCCGCGGGGTTAATAAAACAGGATATAACCAACTTAAGTGAAAATATTGCCAGACTAAAAGATAGTCTTAACTTGTCTGTCAACGAACGACTAGATAAAAACCAAGCCATGATGCGCGACTCTATTGCCAAGCAATTTAGCCAAAGTGCAAAAATTATTAGTGAAGTTACAGATCGCTTGGCTAAGCTGGATGAAACCAACCGCCGGGTAGTTGATGTAGCCGACGAGCTGAAGACTGTACAGAACATCTTACAGAACCCCAAACAACGTGGTGTCTTGGGTGAATATCTGTTGCAAAATGTGCTCGAAAACGTGTTGCCTCCGGAGAGGTTTCAGTTGCAATACCGCTTTAAAGACGGCGAAACGGTGGATGCCATAATTACGCTTGATAAAAATAAAATCTTACCCATCGATTCTAAATTTAGTTTAGAAAACTACAACCGCCTTATCGAAGAGAAAAACAAAGACAAAAAAGAAGAATTAATCAAAGCCTTTAAAAATGACTTAAAAAATCGTATAGATGAAACATCAAAATATATCCGGCCCAACGAAGGTACTATGGATTTTGCTTTTATGTTTATACCAAGCGAAGCAATCTATTACGACCTGTTAATAAACAAGGTCGGTACAGCCAGTACCAGCGCTAGAGATTTGATAGAATACGCCTTTAGAGAAAAAAAAGTAATCATTGTCAGCCCTACCAGCTTTATGGCTTACTTGCAAACAGTGTTACAAGGCCTGCGTAGTTTGCAGATAGAAGAGCAGGCTAAAGAGATTCAACTACGCGTTGGTATGCTTGGCGATCACCTTAAAAAGTATGATGCTTATATGCAAAAACTGGGCACCAGTTTAAGTACAACCGTTAACCATTACAACACAGCCCATAAAGAGTTAAAGAAAGTTGACAAAGATGTGGTTAAGATTGCCGGTAAAAACTCGGCAGTTGAACCGCTGCTTATAGATAGACCACAGTATGACGATTGACGGTAGGTTAACTAACATGGAAGAACTAAAGCGAATAAAAAGTGGGTTAAAAATGTCTGGTGTTGTTTTACTAATAGGTTTAGCCGTGGTGCTGGCTGCCGGCTTTGGCAAAGCCACGATTTTAATTATATGGTTCTTTACACCTGTGTTATTGACCAGTTTTGTTTTTCGTATTTTTATACCGTATGTACAAAATAAAGAAATGAAAATATTTGTTACAGTCAAAACGAATTCTCGAAACAATAACATAATACAAATAAACGATAATCATTTTGAAGTGCGCTTGAAAGAAGTCGCAAGAGAAAACAGGGCAAATGTAGTCCTGGTACGATTATTGGCCGAGTATTTTAAAATGCCAAAATCGAGTTTGAAAATTATAAAAGGCCAAAAAGCTAAAACAAAAACTATAGAGGTTGTTAATCGTTGCTTATAATAAAAATCAATGAAAATTAAAGAAACCGCTATTTATCTGGGTAAACCTTTTGCGTTGATATACCGAGATAGCGACAATTTTGATGAACTACCCAAAGAGAAGTGTCGTCAAGTTTACGGGGTTTGTTTTTACAATGGTTTAGTGGTTTTAGGCTTTAGTCGCCGTATGCAAAAATGGAGCTTAATTGGTGGCACGGTCGAACCAGACGAAACTATTGAAGATGCTTTAATTAGAGAAATCAAAGAAGAATCAAATATGAAGGTATTAAAGTATTGGCCAATTGGCTATCAAGAGGTAGTTGACGAGGGTGTCTACCAGCTGCGTTATGCTTGTATTGTTGAACCGTACGGCTCATTTGAAAAAGACCCGGATGCGGGCGAAGGCTACGGTGTCGATAAAATTTGTACGGTCGACCCTGAAGAATTTACTAAATATGTACAGTGGGGAAAGATTGGTAAACGATTGATAGAACGAGCGCAAGAAATCGTTGCAAAAAATCGATAGCTATTTTTTATTACTCTTCTAATAAGTCTAGGGCTAACGCGGCAGTCCAAGAAAAATACTGAATGCCTAAACCTTTACCGCTACTGGGGTTGTAATACTCCCACACCCCGTTCTTGCGTATCATTTCTAGAGTATTCGATTTTAGAGCTGCGGCTTCGTTGTTAAAGCCGTAGCGTCTTAATCCATCAATCAGCATCCAGTTGGTGTTAACCCAAGTAGGCCCTTGCCAATATCTGTTTGGCTCAAAATATCTAGCGTTTTTTGGAGCAGTAGGCACTGGGAATTTAGTCCAAAAAGTTTGATCGTTGGTCATAACTTGTACCAATTTTTCGGCTCTTTTTTTGCTAATTGTCCCTGCATATAGAGGCATTAAACTGGAAATGGTCGGTAACTTTAGTAAATGGTCGGTAATAAAATCTCGACTAAAATAAATTCCGTAAGTTTCATCCCACAGTTTCTCAATAGAATCTTCGGTGTTTTGCATATTTTGCAACAACTCTTTCGGGAGCTTTACTCTGGCTTCGGCGGCTATCTCGCGTAAAATAGTGTTATTGCGTATAAAGATACTAATAAAAGAGACGTCTTCAATAATAAACAGCGAGCGGTGTAGAATTTTTTCTATGTCATAATGCTTACGCCGTAAGCGCCTTATAACCTCCCAACAAACCATGCCGTCGATATTTCTAGCTCTTTGCTCTTTGGGAATACGCTGAACATCTTGGCGAATGCTGTTAATTAGTCCTTCTAGGTGAAGTTTTTCTATTAAAGTTACCCACCAAGGCCAGCTGTGTTCTCTCAACTGTTCTATCCATGGCGGAGTGTTGTCCATGCCGGTTTCGTGGGGGTGTATTTGTATTACCAAGCCCGTTTTATGCGGATCACGTTCGTTGTATAACCATTCGTGATGTTTGACTAACCGCGGCAAAACCCTTTTATAAAACGCAAGTCGATCATCTCTGTTCATTTGGGCCCCAATTCGACTCACGGCCTCGGCTATAACCGGAGGCTGAGTAAGCCCGCTCGTTGCTATTTTGTCTGGGGATTTGCTGGATATCCAGCTGCGCCACATGTTGCGATGGCGAGAGTATTCGGGTGACATGTCAAAAATCATATGCGGAATCATGCCATTGCTCCATTGGCCACGCAGAAGACTTAGTATCTCTTTTTCGGCTCTTTTTGTGTCTATATGAGACCAGCCGATACTGGCAAAACAACTATCCCACAGCCATTGGTGAGGGTACAGGTTAGTGGCCGGTACGGTGTGAGTTCCACGGTCGTTGGCTTTAAGTATTTGGTAGCAAACTTCAGAAAGTGTTTGATTTTCCATCTAATACAAGTATAACCAATAATACTAATCAAGCATCAAGTTTTAAACGATAAATTCTATTCAGGATATGCTCCAAGAACTAACTCTTTGACATACAGTGAAGATTAGTTATCGGTAGTTGGTAAAGTTTATAGGAAAATCAAACTCTTGGCTTTTAATTAAGCTCATCACTGCTTGCAAATCGTCCTTTTTAGGACTCATCACGCGTAGTTCTTCTCCCTGAATTTGGGTTTTCACTTTAGGAAAATTATCGCGAATCAAACCATTTATTTTTTTAGCCTTTTCTTGATCCAGGCCCCTTTTTAGCGGGACGATTTTTAAAGTTTGCAAATTGGTTGTAGTTGATTCTTTGGAGGTATCCAATACTTTTTGGCTCTGTCCGCGAACTGCCAGTTTTTTTCGAATAATGTCTAATATTGCTTCTATATGAAAGTCGCTATCGCCTGTAATCTTAAAGGCATTTTGGTTTTGATCTAGCCACTCTAGTTTGGCTTTAGTACCTTTAAAATCATAGCGATTGATAATTTCTCTACGAGCCTGTTCGTAAACGTTGTTGAGCTCGCCTTTATCGTAATCACTGACAATATCAAAACTAAAAACTCCTGCCATTACTAAATTTTAGCATTAAAACACCTTATTTTAATGACAAAACCAGCAATAAAACTTATAATCTTAAACTAAGATGGCGTATCAATTTGATGAAGTTGCTCAAGCGGCTGATATTTTAAAACAACAGTTTAACGAAGTTGCAGACAAGAATACGGTTCTAAAACATCCGGTTTTTGGTGTTTTGTTTTCGAAAATCAAACAGATGCCAAACGATCAGAAAAGTGCTTTTGGGGCTGAAGTCAATGCGCTAAAAAAAGAAGTCGAATTGTGGGTAGATAACTTGGCGGTCGACGACGAAAGCCGGCTTCCAATTGATGTCACTGCACCGTTTGGTGTAAACGTAGCTTTGCAGCAAAGACCCCAGTTGTTACCGAGTGAAGATGGCACTATCCACCCCTTGATGAGGGAACTGGACATTATAATAGATATTTTTTATCGTATGGGGTTTGAGGTGGTTGAATCGCGCCAAATTGACGATGATTTTCATATGTTCGAATCTCTGAACTTCCCAAAAGATCATCCAGCCAGAGACGATTATGATACTTTTATGACCACCGAAGGTCTGATTGCCCCGGCTCACACCAGCACAATGCAAAATAGAGTGTTAAAAGATAGAAAACGTAAATTAGATGATGGTGAAGATATAAGGGTGGTTATACCGGGGCGGATTTTTCGGAACGAAGATTTAGACGCTCGGCATGAGCATACTTTTTTCCAAATAGAGGGAGTTTATGTAGGAAAAAACATTAACGTTGGTAATTTGATAGCCACTTTAAAAACATTTATACAAGAGTATTTCCAAAAACAGGTAGAGGTAAAGATTCAACCCTTTTACTTTCCCTTCACCGAGCCAAGCTTTGAGTTTACCTTAAGTTGTCCGTTTTGTGACAAGAAAGGTTGTAATATATGCGGTCATAGTGGCTGGATAGAGCTTTTAGGTTGTGGCATGATAAACCCCAACGTCTTAAAAATGGCCGGCATTGACCCTGTTAAGAATACCGGTTTTGCTTGGGGTTGTGGCATTGATCGCCTGGTGATGATGAAATATGACATAGAAGATATACGACATTTTCATAGTGGCAAGCTAAACTTTTTGAGGCAATTCAAATGAAGCAAGTCAATAGTATATCTATTAAAGAACTGCAGAAAATGGCCGAAAAGATGTATGGCAACCTAGTAAAGGCTGATGTGGATGTAGCCAAAAGGTTGCTACTGGTAGATATGGAACTTCATGCCGACGGAGAAGCTTATTTGCTAGATAATGGCTCAAGCCAACAAGATATATGGGGGTTTAACCTATACCCGCAAAAGTTTAAAACAGATGAATTTATCGAATTCGATTCTATGATCAATATAAAACCAAGCTTAGGTAATACTTCGCGCAATGTATTAAGCGCTGATGTCAGGGCAAGAATAACAGAGATTGTAAAAGGTGCCGTACATGATTAGTTATGCTGTTGACAAACAAAGGTGGTGGAAAATGTCAATTTTTGAGCAGATGGGTAATATCGGCGCTGAGGTCGGGCGGGCAATGGCGGCCAAACGTCGTGGAGACAAGAACTCTATGCAAAACGCTTTTTATCGCGGCCTGGATTTATTGGACGCTACGGCTAGTGTGTGGGCTGCTAAAAAATCACATCGTACCAAAGAAATTTTGCGTGCGCGCGAGCAGTTTGCGGAGGCTATTATGTCTGAAAGTTATGACAATAAACTTGAAAGTTATTTTATGCAATTTGCCATAGTGGCGAGGCAATCCAAATGAAATATTTTAATAACCTAAGGCTTAGAAGAATTAAATTCGATCTTATAATAGCCGCAATTCTTACAACGTTACCGCTTTTTTTTATGATGCTGTTGCAAAGTGTCGAGTTCAAAAGCTTGGTTTCGCTATTTACAATTATTTTTCTAATTATATTTGTTATTCAAGAGATAGCAATAATGTTTGGATATAAGGTTAAAACAACTAGTAAGACGGGCCATGCTATTTCAGTTTTTACGCAAATCATTGTGATGACAATAGAACTTGTATTATCAGTTTTTCTTGGTTTTTACCTATTGTTTATACTAGCTCTAAGATGTTTAGGCGACGTTAACAACTGCAGTAGCAGTGATAAAGGCTATATCTTTGTGATCTTAATCCCTATTGTAGTTTTAATTTCAATTTATTTTTTGCAGGATTACTACATTTTCAAAAATTTTACAAAGAAGTTTAAAAGATGAAAATATCGCTGAATTGGGTTAAAGAATATACAAAAGTAGATTTACCAATCGACAAACTGCTAGATAAAATCGGCTCTCAGCTAGGGGCGGTCGAAGAGATTGTTGATTTAAAGGCTAAATATGAGGGCTTGGTTATCGTTAAGGTTATTTCTGTGAACCCTCATATTAACGCCGATAAATTGCACGTGTGTCTTATTGACGATGGTCGTGTCATTCGGTCGGTCGAGCGTTTTCCGGACAACTCCGAACCGGCAGTTACGAGAGGTTTAGTCCAGGTAGTTTGTGGTGCAAATAATATTAAAGAAGGACAGTTGGTTGTCTGGATACCCCCTGGTTCGGCTGTTCCAAAGACGGCTCAAACGGCCGAAAAAGTTGTTATCGACACCAAAGAAGTACGAGGAGTTGTTAGCCACGGTATGATAGCCAGCGCTCGCGAACTGGATTTTGGGGATGATCACGAGGGTATAGTGGTTGTTGATGAAGACATAAAACCCGGCACGCCCCTTAGTGAAGCCTATGATCTAGACGACTACATAATTGACATTGAAAACAAGATGTTTACCCATCGCCCGGATTGCTTTGGTCTTTTAGGGGTGGCCCGCGAAATTGCCGGCATCCAAGGTATTCAGTTTATAAGCCCTGACTGGTATCTTAACGGCGGTTTGGTCAAAGCTATTGAAAGTTCAGAGGAACTACCTCTTGAGATTAAAAACGAGGTACCAGATGTAGTGTCACGCTTTATGGCCATAGCGCTAAGTAACATCAAAATTGGGCCTAGTCCTTTAAGAATGCAAATACAACTGGCAAAACTCGGCATTAAACCGGTTAATAACATTGTAGATATTACTAACTATATGATGGCGCTTACTGGCCAGCCGATGCACACTTACGACTATGACAAAGTGGCTAGACTAAATTCAGATAATAAAGCCAGGTTAATCATTAGGCTAAGAGAAAAGAGAAGCAGCGAACTCGAAGGCGAAGAAATTACCCTTCTTGGCGGAAGACGGCTTGTACTTAACCAAAAAGCGGAAACGATTGTAATTGCTACGGATAGGCAAACGATAGGCATCGGTGGCGTAATGGGCGGTGAGGATACCGAAATAGATGGTCAAACAAAGAATATAATTCTCGAAGTAGCTAATTTTGATATGTACTCCATCCGAAAAACGGCGATGGAATACGGTCTGTTTACCGACGCTTTTGTTAGGTTTAGTAAGGGCCAAAGCCTCCTGCAAAACGATAAAGTATTAGCTAAGGCGGTAGAGATGCTAGAACAAACTGGAGGACGAATAGCCAGCAGAATAGTCGACGATAATCACTCGATGAAACTGCAACCGGTTGAGGTAACCGCCGATTTCGTCAGTCAGCGCTTAGGACTAGAAATAACCGCTGAAGAAATTATTAAAACTTTGCAGAACGTTGAGTTTACCGTTAGGCCTTCAGCTGCTGGTTCTAAACTCCAAATAACCGCTCCATTTTGGCGCACTGATATAACTATCCCCGAAGATGTAGTCGAGGAAGTTGGGCGTTTGATTGGCTATCATAAAATTCCTTTGCAATTACCAAAAAGAGATTTAACACCCGTTAAAACAAATGCCGAGTTCAATTTAAAAAGGCAAATCCGCGATATTTTGTCAGCAAGCGGGGCTAACGAGGTTTTAACTTATAACTTCGTGCACGGCAATTTGCTCGACAAAGTCGGCCAAAACAAGGAAGTAGCTTTCCAATTAAGCAACGCTTTAAGTCCGGACCTCCAGTATTATCGATTGAGCTTATCGCCCAGCCTGCTTGAGAAAATACACCCTAATATCAAACAGGGGTATACAAAGTTTGCTTTATTTGAAATCGGCAAATGCCATATGAAGGGCTGGCTAAACTCGAAAAATACGGCTTTAACCGAAGATCGAGATTTGCCTATGGAAGAAAGCAGACTAGCCTTTGTTTTTACCGACCTAAAAACAAGTGGCGATACGGTATTTTTTGAAGCAAAAAAATATCTTTATACGCTGCTCGAAAAACTAGGCATTGAGCCAGCTTTTGAAGATATACCTGAGCGGATTGAACTGGAAATAACCAAGCAAATGACTGCACCGTACGATAAAAAGAGAAGCGCTTCAATAATCGTTAAAAATAGCGGAAATTTTTTGGGTATTGTAGGAGAGTTTCAAACAGCCGTAATAAAAAGTCTAAAACTACCTAAAAGTACGGCCGGGTTTGAAATTGATTTGAGCTCGTTACTTAGTTTTGCCGGCCAGATAAAATATCAACCACTATCTCGATATCCTAATGTAGAACAAGATATCACTCTAAAAACATCAGCCGAGGTAAAGTTTGGACAGCTGGAGCAAGTAGTAAAAAACAGCTTAAATCAACTGGTCGATAAAACGACACTCTTCAAACTGATACCGTTAGACATTTATTGTCCGCAAGGAGGGAGGTCGAAGCATTATACATTTCGGGTTGTAATTACGCCCTACGCAAAGACGTTGAAGTCTAAGGATGTAAACGATTTATTAGACAAAGTTGCCAAAGAAGCGAGCAAAGAGCTGCAAGTTATCAGACTATAAGCTGCTATACAAGGAATTTCTAGAACATAAACTATCCTAAACTTGCAGGGTACTTAGCGTTTGTAGAACATTTACGGGAAGAAAAATAATTCAAAACAAAAATAGCTTATCAAAAAATATTGTTTTTATTATTGAATTGTTATAATAAGCACTTGAAAGAGGTAGAAAATGAGGGATAAAACACAAAGAATTATTATTTGGATTATAACTTTACTATTTGTAATTTCGAGCTTTGGAGCGGTTGTTTATTATATATTCCAAAATCGGCAACAAGAAAAGTGGCAAGCAGAATACCAAAAAGCTATCAAGCAGACACAGACTAATCAAAATCCCAGCAACAACTTAACTAATCCGCAAAAAGCGGAAGTGCCAGCCAGTAAATTGACCGGTACAAAGATGTTAAATTTTGAACCGGTCGCAAGCGTATCATCACTTCAGAAAATTGATACCGAAGAAGGCGAAGGAGCCGAGGTAAAAATCGGCCAGAGTGTCACTGTTAAGTATATAGGGGCTTTAGCCCGTAACGGCACCATATTTGATGCTTCGAGCGATCATCAAGGTGGTACGTTTACCTTCAAAGTTGGCGGCGGGGAAGTGATTAAAGGTTGGGATCAAGGAGTTCCGGGCATGAAAGTCGGAGGCAAAAGACGAATTTTAATACCGGCATCACTGGGCTATGGCAATCAGGCAGTCGGCACTTCAATACCGGCTAACTCAGACCTTGTATTTGACGTAGAAATTGTTAAAATAAATAATTGACGCTATATATAGCGTATTAAAATTGTTAAAAACACAATAAGAGGTTGAATTATGGCAAAAAATATTACAATTTACACCACTCATACCTGTGCCTACTGCATTATGGTTAAAAAATGGCTAGATAATAAAGGCATAGCTTACGAAGAAGTAAATATTGACGATAATCCCAAGAGAGCTCAAGAGGCGGTAGCTATTAGTGGGCAAATGGCTGTACCGGTTACCGTAGTGACTAAATCCGATGGTCAAAAAGAGGTTATCGTAGGTTATAATTTGTCAAAGCTAGCTCCAGCCGTAAGCTAGAACGCATATGAGTAATTTAAACGATGCTCTTCAGACCGTGCAGAAAGAAAACATGATGTCGGCTAAGTTGAGGGTGGAAGATATGTCAAAAACCAGTTTATCGGTTGAACCGCGGGAGGTGCCTCAGCACGAAGCTACTATTCACGATCTTATTATTATAGGTGCCGGACCGGCTGCATTAACAACTGCCATATATACGGCTCGGGAAGGCATAGAAACTTTATTGCTCGAAAGAGCTATTATTGGCGGTTTAGCTGCCACGACTGATTGGGTAGATAACTATCCGGGTTTCCCTGAAGGTATTAGCGGGCTGGAGCTAGCCGATAAATTTAGACAACAGGCTGAAAGGTTTGGCGCAAAAATTGAGGTCGGCGAGGTTAAGGAAGTAAAGCCACAGAAGAATACCATGAGTATTAAAACGGCTGACAGGAGTTATTCGACCAAGGCTGTTTTAATAGCCACCGGTTGTGACTACAAAAGACTGAATATTCCTGGAGAGGCGGAATATTACGCTAAGGGCGTTCATTATTGTGCCACGTGTGATGGGGCCTTCTATCGCGATAAAAAAGTGGTGGTAATCGGGGGCGGTAATTCGGCTGTGCAAGAGGCATTGTTTTTGACTCGTTTTGTGAGCCACATAGATTTATTGGCCCGTGATAAATTAACGGCCAGCGATATATTGATAAAAGAACTAAAGAAGAATCCGAAAATTACCGTACATTTGGGAGTATCTTCAAAAAAAATCACTGGCGATGGTCTACTGGCTAACGGTGTAGTAGCTATCAACGCCAAAGGCCAAGAGGTTAAATATGTGGCTGATGGTATATTTATATTCGTCGGCCTCAAGCCAAACACGGCCTTTTTAAAGTCAAGCTCAATTGAACTAGACGAAAAGGGTTCAGTGATAACCAACGACAACTTACTAACAACCGTAAAAGGAATATTTGCTGCCGGGGATGTGCGAAGTGGAGCTACTATGCAAATAGCATCAGCTGTCGGAGACGGGGCGACGGCGGCGCTAGAAGTTCGAAAATATCTGGAAGAAAAATCTTTATAGATATTTTTCGGTTTTGAGAAACAATGAGTATAAAGTTTAGTTTTATCATTATTAAAAACTCTAGCGTTTTAACCATTGTTTGGGCTATACTTGAACCTGTAAATAGAGGTAGTTATGTCAAAAAAGAAAGCTATTATACTCATACTGGCAGCCTTATTCGTAATTGTCGCCTGTGGTCTGATTTGGTTTATTTTGTATGGAGGAAAAGGTGACAGCGACAACGCGGAGCCGCCAGAAAACATGCCTAAAACGGCTGACGTAAGCGGCAAGAGCATTGCAGATTTTATCGCTTCTGAACCGTCACTAACTAATTTTAATAAACTCATTAAAGCGGCCGGTGAGGACGGGATTCTTAAAACCACTGCTAACAGCTACTTGGTCATAGCTCCTATTAACAAGGCTTTTAATACACTGCCAAACGGCTATTTTGAGTCGTTATTGACGGCCGACAAAATGTCAATTGCCCAAAATATTGCTAAATATCACATTGCAGTTTTGGCTAATAATCAAATAACAGCCGGCCAAAAACTTAAAACCCAGGAAGGGCAAGAAATAATCGTTGGTAAAGAAGGCGACAAGCTCACTTTTACCAGCGCTAAGGGTGATACGGCACTGGCTCTAAAAGAGCCCTTTAAGACCGCTAATGGCCAAGTGTATGTTGTAGACCACGTAATGCTGCCCCAATAACATTCAAAAGAGTCTGAGCAGATCTAAAAAATCTTAGCGATTGGCGGATGGCGGTGCTAATATACCGATTTTGTAACCGGCTATGTCTTTGATATTCAATTCTTCTAAATCGGAATCAATTTCGCCACAAATATTATCGGTGGCTAGTTGTTTTTTTGAAATATAGGCAGTTAAATCGTACACCACACCATTGACGGCAGTGTAGCAATCGTCGTTACTGGCGTGGTTCTTTATGTCTTTGGCCAAGTATTCCTTAGCTGTAATAACGGGTTCGCTAAAATCACGTTTTTTTAAACGAGTAGTAAAACTTACAATAATCAACAAGCCAAATACTATGGCAATAAAAATAAATATGTATATACCATTTTTTAGCTTCATTTGATTGATTGTAGCCTATCCGGCCTGTCAGAAAAAATCTTTAGTTTTGGGTAGAGCATTCTAAACAGCTTGGCTTGAGCCGGAGAGTTTACGGTATAGGTGTAGGCCTGCAAATCGTTAAAAACAGCGAAGCGATACAGCCGCGGTGTCATTACTCTTTGGTTGACACTAAAGCCTCCTAGGCCAAGCCTTTTAATTCTTTTTAACTGCCAAAAATCGAAATATTTTAAAATAAAAATCAGCTGTTTTTTATCAGTTACTAAATTAAACAATTCCTCGCCAACTTTGGGATCACGGGTTGTCATTAACCAATTTTCGTGATGATGTAATATTTTTATGGCCTCTTTGGCGGTGCCCAATGATTTAACATCGACAATTAAAAGCCTTTGGTTATCAATAATATCGACAACCTCACTGAAAGTGATAAGCTCCGGTTCAATATTCTTCAGCTGAGCGTAAGTTGTTAATTGGATAGGCGTTCCTTTGACCAGCGGGTCGTGATTACAAACTACCACTCCGTCTATGGTTACGTGAGCATCCAGCTCAATTCCGCCGACTGGGTGATTTAGAGCCTCTTTAAAGGCCAGTAAGGTATTCTCGCGGGCACTTTTTTGGGCGCCACGGTGAGATATAAGCCAATCTTTCATTTGTCCTATTGTATACTAGAATAAAGAAAATTAAGGAGATAATAATGGTCAGGAAACCAAACTGCGAAGATTGTCAAAAATGTGTTTATCGCCAAGTGAGCTACGGAGACAAAGCCCCCGACGTTATAAACGTCGTCATCGAGATTCAAAAAGGAGGCCGAAACAAGTATGAATTAGATAAAGAAACAGGGCTTTTAACTCTAGATAGGGTTAACGCTACAGCGCTTGGGTACCCGGCTGACTACGGTTATGTACCCAATACGCTTTGCGAAGACGGAGATCCGATAGATGCTTTGGTAATTATCGATGAGCCGGTACCACATGGAGTAGTGATTCCATCTAGGCCGGTGGGTGTTTTGTATATGGTTGATGATGGCGAAAAAGACGAAAAGCTTATATGTGTTCCGGCCGACGATATCACCAAAGAGCATATTAAAGAGGTCAAGGACCTTGGGCCGCAATTTGTGAAAATTGTCGAGCACTTCTATAAGCACTATAAAGACTGGAAAAACGGATGGAAGGGAAGTCCTGTGAGTTTTAACGGTTGGGGAGACGCGGCCACGGCCAAAAAAGTCATACAAAATTCAATCAAGCTTGCTCAAAAATAGCTTCAGAGGATACAATTATAAAAGCTAAGGGTGGAAGATATTGAAAACTAGAATTGCAATTAATGGATTCGGGCGGATTGGTCGAAATGCTTTTAAGATTGCCTCGGAACGTTACGATTTAGAAGTTGTAGCCATAAACGACGTTTTTGACACAAGGCGCTTGGCACATTTACTCAAGTATGATTCTACCTATGGTATTTATAATAAAAAAATAGGTTTTGACAGTGAAAATATCACTGTTAACGGACGAAAAACTAGGTTATTCAACCAAAGAAATCCGGCCTTGTTACCGTGGGGTGATTTGGGCGTAGATATCGTTATAGAGTCAAGCGACGTATTTACTGAACCGAGCAAAGCTAAATCTCATATTAATCAAGCGGGTGCCAAGAGAGTGATTATTAGCGCCCCTTCGTCTTCTCAAGGGGTTTCAACAATCATTTTGGGTGTAAACGAACACCAACTTCCAGTCAGCCTAGAAGTTATCAGTGCCGGAAGTTGTACGTCGAATTGCGGCGCTTTAATACTGGATATCATAAACCGCAACTTTGGTATTAAAGGAGCTATGATGACCGCTGTGCACAGTTATATGTCGGGCCAAAAATTGCTAGATTCGCCTGCCAAAAACTTGCGCGAAGCAAGAGGCGCCGCCGTTAATCTGATACCGACAGCAACGGGGGCTAGCATTACTATTACCAGGGTTTTGCCAAATTTGATAGGTATTTTTGAAGCCTACGCCGTTAGAGTGCCAACTTCGCTGGTTTCATTAGCAGATTTCGTTATCACAACCGAAAATAAAGTCACCAAAGACAAGGTTAACAAGCTATTCAAAAAATTATCCAACGACCCTTATTATCAAGGTATTTTAGACACTAACGATCAAGAGCTGGTAAGTAGCGACTATATTGGCAATAGTCATTCTGCCACCGTTGACCTAGATTTAACCGATGTACTGGGGGACAATTTACTAAAAATAGTAGCCTGGTACGATAACGAGTGGGCTTACAGCAACCGCTTGGTTGAATTGGCTGCCGATGTCGGCAGAATGCTGGCCGGGAAAAATTATTCACAAGACGCTTTCCTGGAAGAAACGCATATTTAGGACTGGATACGAGGATATGTATATTTATGTAGCGGCAGATCACAAAGGGTACGGTCTAAAACAGATGGTTTTAGATTATTTAAAGAAGGCCGGCTATACGACTGAAGATGTCGGCAGTGAGCATTTTGACCCGGAAGACGATTTTCCGATAATTGCGGCCAGGGCTATTCACAAGCTACAAGCTAGTCAACACGAAGACCCCAAGGCCATCCTTATCTGTGGTAGTGGCCAGGGGATGGTTATGGCGGCTAACCGTTTTAAAGGGATTAGAGCCGGCTTGGGGTACAGCCTTGAAGCGGCTAAGTCAATCCGTAACGACGAAGATAGCAATGTATTAGCTTTGCCAGCGGATTTACTGCAAGGTGATGATCGTCAAAAAGCTAACGTTATAATAGAGGCCTGGCTCAATACTCCTTTTGCCAACGCAGCCAGGTTTATTCGACGCAATAAAGAGCTAGACAACATAGCAAATTCATTAGACCAATAAATTGTTAAATAAACAATATTATGTTTATATAAGTATATACTAATTCTCCTACCAGGAGGTTGACGATGCTCTCATACTGGGCTTCCCAGCTTCCTTGGTGGCTGGGATTGGTAGTTTTTGGCTGCGCTCTGGTAGTGTCGTATCTTCGGCATCTAATCGCGAGGCGCAAGCCAGTCAAGTGGCCAGAATCCAATACTCGAGTTACTGTGGATTTAGTGGTCTGGGCACTGATGTGCCTGCTGGCTATCTGGGCATACGTGGGATTCTTAGTTTTAGTTTTTTGGAAAATTCCTCTATTGCTCAGGTAAAAACCGACAGGTACGGGGCGGGGCTTTTATAAAGCCCCGCCCCAGCGCAAACTAAGAATTTCACATTATTGCTGTTAAACGGTGCCAATTGGAGATAAAGCGCAAACAAGGCACTAAGTAGACATAAATACAAAATTATGATAAAATAATAACAATGAGAGAGTGTGCTTACGACTTTGTTTACAGTGACGCAAAAAATAAAAATATATTTTCGATAACGGACAGAGCTTCCCACGACCGGCTAAGCAAGATTGGCATTCTACAAGAAGACTATTTGGAAAATCCAGAAACATATTTGTCTGACAGCCAGGAACTGCAACTGGCTATACAGCACCCCGAGAGAAGCGACAACCGACAGGTCGATGAAGTATGTCGTAAGCGAGGCATAGATCCTTTTTATTTTAAAGCTGCTGCCAGCTGGGCACACGAAGAAACCCCGCCTATCGACCGAAATGAGGTGGCGTTAGATCAGTATAACTTGATAGAATTTTTGTCTAAAAAAGGGTTGGCCGAAATTGACTGCCTATCCGTTTTACATAAATGTGCAAAGGCTGACAAAAATCTAACTACCGGCACAACGGCAAAATATTCGGTTATGCCGGTGTTTTCGGAGTTATTCGGCGAGAGTAACAAAGGTGCGATATTGGGTGGTTGGTATCCAAAAATAATTGGCGAAAATAAAAAAATAGAAATATATATGGATCGACCAGTGGGCTTTACGCTTAATCATAACCATATACCGATTGCGATTACCACTTACGGTATTAGTGCCCCCGGCGAACTGATGATTTATCAGATACAAGGTATTAAGCCAAAACCAATCGACAAAAAATTGGCAGCCACGAAACAAAAAAAATATTATTCTACCTGGGGTTTGGAGCCATTTAATTGGCGGGCTTTTATGGTAGAAGTATCGGCTGAGTTGGCGCGTACAGTTGGATTACACAATTTGGCAATACAATCAGCAGCTAATAATGAATGGGTGAAAAAATCAAACAATAACACTGCCGCCGGCTTTTCTTTTGAGAAAGCTCGAGCCGGATATGATTTACCGGCACAGCAACTAGGTTTTAAATTGGGCCATGATAACAATTGGCGACGATCTGTAAAATAAAACCAACTTGGCTTGAGCCGTTGGTATTGGATTTCAATCTAGGACCGATAAAAACTCCAGGAGTTTATCGAAACTTGGTAGGCTCAAGTTGCTTTGGGATTTTAATTCTATATCTTTTTTTGCTGACTCAGTCAAAGAAAGAAAATCGCTAACAATCGCATCGGCTTCCGCCAAGGAGTAGTCGGCTCTAATTCTTTGAATAAATTCGTATAATTTCGGCTGAAAGTCATTATCTTGGCTAACCCCCAGTATAAACAGCTTATAAATATCGTTGGTGCCATGCTCATCTAAGAACGTATCTAAGGCTTTATATGAATGCCTTGAGCTTGGGGTAAAGTTATAATCAATATCCACGGCATTATTGTCCAGTAACTTCACAATCAACGAGTATTTAACAGCGGTATCGTCCGTATAGGAAATTACATATTGCTCCGCCGAGTTGAAACTAAAATTTCTTAAACCTTGCAGACTCGCATATCTGACTTGCGTTTGGTTTTGTACAGTAGCAAACTTATATTTCGCTACGTCAAACGCTATAGGAATGTAATGATTGGTATTAATTTCGCTCGGTGACTCGGCGCTGTTGACACAAGAAACGAAAGCCTGCAGGGCACTAACATGTAAAAGCGCCGTTGTTAGGTGGTCGTCATCGACTGTACCTGATTTTTCTAAAGATTCTAAACCGTCATATTCGCTACCTAACAGAGATAAATCGTATATTTTAGCTCTATCGAGCAAATTGAGACTTTTATCAATCAGTAGATCCACTACATACTTATTTGCTTCTAAATAATTTTCCGTATCCGAAGGCAGGCGTTCCATCATGCTGTTATCGTCAAATAAATTTTTTATTTTTGCAAGCATGAGCGTAAAGACCAATTTTTTAACCGGCTCGTTTGTCAGCAAAGGACACAAAAAATGTTATATTAATGCTTATGAGTATTGTTTGTCCGACCATATTAGCCAGTAACGAAGACGAATATCGAAACCAAATAGAAAAAGTAAAAAATTTTGCCGAACGCATTCAGATAGATTTGAAAGACAATATATTTGCTTTAGGCGAAAGCTTGCCCATGGAGAAGGTTTGGTGGCCCAATAGTGTAGTGGCCGATATACACATTATGTATAAAGATCCGCAAAAACATATAACTACAATCAAAGAATTGCATCCGAGTATGGTAATCGTACACGCCGAAAGCAACTGTAGTGTGCCAGAATTTGCGGCTGAACTAGAAAAAGAAGGCATTAAAACCGGTTTGTGCCTTTTACAACCGACCACAGTGCAGCAAGCCGCCTATATTTTACCGCACGTACAACATCTACTGATTTTTAGTGGCGATTTGGGTAAGTTCGGTGGTTCTGCCGACCTTAGCTTAACGGCCAAAATAACGAGCGCTAAGGAAGTTAATCCCAACCTAGAATTTGGTTGGGACGGAGGTATAAACGAGGCAAATGCTGTCGAATTAGCAAAAAGAGGAGTAGATGTCTTAAATGTTGGCGGTTACATACAAAACAGTGACGACCCTGAAGAAGCTTATGCTAAAATAAAAAGAGTGGTATCTGAAATATAAATAAAATGAAACCCAAAAAAGATAAAAATTATAGCCTAGAAGAACTAGAACAAATCGCTCGTAGTGTAAGGAAAGAAATAATTTCAATGCTGGAGCGGGCCGGCAGCGGACACCCGGGTGGATCTTTAGGGCTGGCCGATATTATGACCGCATTATATTTCAGCGTTCTTAAGCACAATCCTAAAAAACCTAACTGGTCAGAGAGGGATATTTTAGTCTTGAGCAACGGACACACTGTACCTGCTCAGTACGCCGCTATGGCGCTAGCTGGGTATTTTGATCGCAAAGAACTAGAAACGCTCCGAAAATTGGGCTCTAGATTACAAGGTCATCCAGAAAGAGTTAAATTGCCAGGGATGGAGACGACCAGCGGACCGTTAGGCTGTGGTCTGAGTCAGGCAATCGGCATGGCTTTGGCACATCGCCTAAACCAGCAACCGTATCGTTGGGTTTATTGCATTATGGGAGATGGTGAATTAAACGAGGGTAATGTATGGGAAGCCGCGATGCTGGCTCCTAAGTATGAGCTTTATAACGTTGTGGGGATTATTGATAGAAACAATATACAGATAGACGGTCCGGCCGAATCGGTTATGCCACTGGAAGATTTACGAGCCAAGTGGGAGGCTTTTAATTGGCATGTGATTGAAATCAACGGAAATGATATAGAAGCAATAATTGATGCCTGTGCTATGGCTAGAGCAATTGTTGAAAAACCGGTAATGATAATCGCCCACACTATACCAGGTAAAGGTGTTAGCTTTATGGAGTATGACTATCGTTGGCACGGTGTAGCACCAGATCGTGAACAGGCTCAAGCCGCTCTCCAGGAACTGCGAAATTTACAGAGTAAGGATATTTAAATATGGCAACAGAATCGAAAATGTACCTCAACGACTATATGAATAAAGACGTAGAGAAAAACGCTACCCGTAAGGGCTTCGGCGAAGGTTTGGTGGAGGCTGGCAAAGCTGATCCTAACGTAGTAGCTTTATGTGCAGATTTAACGGAAAGCGTACAGGTGCATTTATTTAGAGAAGCTTTTCCCGACAGATTCTTTGAGGTTGGTATTGCTGAGCAAAATTTGGTAGCGGTAGCCAGCGGTTTGGCCAGTCAAGGTAAGATGCCGTTTGCAGCCTCTTATGCTGCTTTTAACCCGGGCCGTAATTGGGAACAAATTAAAACCACGGTTTGCTTGAACAATCAACCGGTAAAAATAATCGGTGGTCATGCGGGCTTGTACACTGGGCCGGACGGGGCCACTCACCAAATGCTAGAAGATATAGCCTTGATGAGGGTACTACCCAATATGATAGTAATTTCACCAGTGGACAATATAGAGGCAAAAAAAGCTACGCTGGCTATTGCAAAAGAAAAAACTCCTTGTTACTTAAGACTTTCTAGAGCAGCCGTACCGGTAGTCACGACCGAAAAGACTTCTTTCGCCATAGGCAAAGCCTATGTATTTGAACCAGGAACCGATATAACCATTTGTTCAACAGGACCTTTAACTTATCAAGCTTTATTAGCCGCCGAGATGTTGTTTAAAGATGGGATTGACGCCGAAATTATTCATGTGCCGACCATTAAGCCGCTGGACGCTATGACCATAGTAAAAAGCGCCCAAAAAACAGGCGCGGTCTTGACTGTGGAAGAAGCGCAAATTACCGGTGGTTTGGGCGGAGCCATCGCCGAAATGTTAGGCGAAAATCAACCAACACCGATGAGGCGAATGGGTATGAAAGATCGCTTTGGCGAAAGTGGCGAGGGCGAAGAGTTGATTGCTCATTTTGGGCTTGACGCTAAGCACATAGTAAATAACGCTCACGCGCTTTTAGCCAGCATAGGTAAACAATAGGGGGTAAAACAATGGGACATACCATATCTCAAATTAGAAAAAATTGTGCTCTGGCGAGAGAGGCGTATCAAAGGGCTACAAAAGGACATTACGCTATTGGGGCCTTTAATATCGATAACCAGGAAACGCTGATAGCCGTATCTTTGGCCGCTCAGAAGTTGCAGGCCCCCGTGATGGTCGAAGTCAGCAAGGGTGAAGTAGAAGCTATGGGGTTGGAGAATATCCGTGATATGGTCGATAACTACAAAGAGCAGTATCAAATAGAAATGTATATTAACTTAGATCACAGCCCCAGCGTGGAAGATGCTAAAGCCGGTATTGATGTCGGATTTGAGTTTATCCATATTGACTACAGTCAGTCTCATAAAAACGCCACCTACGACGAAATTATTAAGGCTACGCGTGAGGTAGTGGAATACGCCAAGTTCACGGGAGCCGTGATAGAAGGAGAGGAGCACTACTTTGGCGGGGGCAGTAATGTTTTTAAAGAGGCTTTTGATTACGAAGACATTAAAAAGACATTTAGCACCCCCAAGGGAGCTAAACAGTTTGTACAAGACACTGGTATAGATACCTATGCAGCGGCAGTTGGTAATTTGCACGGTAACTACCCGGTACCTAAAATATTGGATATTAACTTGTTAGAGAGAATCCGCAACAAGCTGGACTGCTATATTAGTTTGCATGGTGGCAGTGGTACACCAGCTCATTATTTTGAAGAAGCTGTTCGTATAGGAGTTGTTAAGGTAAACGTTAATAGTGATATGCGCAAGGCTTTTAGAGAGACTCTAGAACAAGTCCTAGAAGAGAATCCGGATGAATATGCCGTAGTTAAATTGATGCCCCAAGTTTACGGAGCTGTACAAAAAGTAGTTGAATCCAAACTGAAATACTTTAACGCTATCGGCAAAGCACACGTAACGAATTAAACAAAATTAAGCACAAGCTCAACTACTTTATTTATGGCTTGATTGTTACTATGTAAGCATTAGTGTTATACTTGGCTAGAAGTCAGTTAAAATAAAAGGAACACAAAATTATGAACGGTGGGCAAACACAAAGAGAAAATATCAGAATGCTGGCCATTGGTGCGGCTGTGCAAGATGTATTTTTGAGGGGAAAGATATTTACCCCCAAAAAAAGTGATCCGGAATATGTCGAAGAATTTGTGTTGGGCAGCAAAAATAATGTTGATGGAGTGATGTTTGGAACGGGCGGTGGGGCAGTTAATGCCTCGGTAACCTTTGCACGCCAGGGATTGTTTTCTATGTTTATGGGTAAGGTTGGTGACGACATCGCTGGTAAAGAGGTGCTCGATGGACTGCACCGCGAAAATGTAGACACCAGCCTAGTTAAGGTGACTAAAGAGCATAGTACGGGATTCTCTTGTTTGCTGGTGGCTCCGAATGGTGAGCGCACCATTTTGACTCACCGTGGGGCAAGTTCCCACCTAGAGTTTAAAATAGAGGACTTTAACGACACGGAAGCCGACTGGATGTTTATAACCTCTTTCGCCGGGCATTTTGGGTATTTGAGAACGGTGTTAGACTATGCTGAGTCAAAGGGGATGAAGGTAGCAATGATTCCTGGTAAAGACGAACTAAAACAGATAGAAAAACTTAAAGAAATTCTCCCTAGGCTGGAAGTAGTTATAGCCAACAAGAATGAGTTACAAATGATTTATCCGGGAGAAACTCTGGAAGAACTGGTTAGGGAGGCGAGTAAAGACGTCCATTATGTCTGTGGTACGGACGGTCCCAACGGCGCAGTTGCTACCGACCGCTGGCACATTGTGACAGCCGGCATGTACGAGGATGTTAAGGTGGTTGACCGTACTGGAGCTGGGGATGCGTTCGCCAGCGGGTTTGTAGCCATGATAGCAAGCGGAGAAACGCTGGAATGGGCTATAACCTATGCCAGCGCCAACTCTACCAGTGTAGTTAAATCGATAGGTACTCAAGAAGGAATATTATATCGTGATGCCGATGTTCACGAAATGCCGTTAATTGTAAAAGAATTATGATAAAGAAGGTGGATCTAGGTGTCTAAACTAATCTCTGATTTACTCGAAGCCAAAGAGCCTTTCTTCGGCACGGCTTTAAGGCAGTTCGAAAATTTAACTGGTCGGCCAGGAGCAGATGTTCGTTTAACTGCCGAAATTATCGGTAAAACTAGAATTAAAATGACCGATCTAGGTTTAGATCCGGAAGATACTACCGGCGAGGAATTGTATTTGGCTTTGCAGAATCGTTTAAAACAACACGACCAAAAACTGCTTCAAACAATCGGGCAAAACGAGAAAGACGATTTAACGTCTGTTTTTGAAAAGATTAAATCACTGCTGGATTCGCAACCCAAGAAACGTTGTTGGGTTCTAAAAAAAGAAACTGCCCAAGAATTAATAAAGCAATATCCGCCCAGTAAAGTAATAGAAACACTGGGCCATCAAAACGTTGACAGCATGCTGGAAGCAGAGAATATCTATGAAATTTTTGCCGCCACTAGATTTGTGGAATCACCGGCCTGGATAGAAGAGTTCTTAAGGCATTATAAAAGCTTAAACTCAAATAACTTCGAGGACCGAGATGTGGAGATTATAGTTATGTCACCCGATAGGTGGCGAGGCCTGGCTAACGATTTTATTAAATCTAAGAAACATAACGTTACTCATCTTAAAGAGCTAGGCGTAGTAGCAATTCTACCTTTAGAGGATATGTATCGACCAGGCTTAGCTACTATGGTATTGGCAATGATACTGCACTACTTTAACGAAGTTAAGCTGTATAGTACTTATTTTAAAATTCATCAGACAAGGTCCGACTTTGCCAAAATTATTCAAAATGCAATTGAAGGAGAACCTTTGTATGTGGCGAAAGTTACCGGCCAACAAGTTCATTGGCGAGTGTTGCAACGATATTACGGACGGCAGGACGAGAATAAATTTCCGAAAGTTACAGAACCTTATTTACGTCCAGAAAATCTGTATTGGCACAGGGCCGAAAGGGTGTTGTCGGATATTGAACCGGAGCTTGGTTGGTGGCACGATTTAAGCTATGTCGGAGTAATGAGCGATAGAAAACCGGTGGTATTTAACTTAATAGATAATGCCATAAGCTTGTTTAATAACGATACATACGCCAATAGGCATTTCCGATATTTTAGGGATAGTTTGTGGAGTGAATTTTTTAATCGTTATTTAGGCGAGGATGTTTTAGAACGCATTGTCTTAAACCAATTGGGAGAATCAATGACCACGACAGAAGTAGTTAAATTAACATCAGGACGCAAGATACGCTTATGAAATATTCAATATGCGTTTCCGGAGCGGCTGCCGGTGAGACAGTAGATAAAAGTCGCAGTTTAGCCGAGGCTGTTGGTCTAGCTATCGCAAAATCCGGACATATATTAACTACCGGAGCTACGGTCGGCATACCGTTTTATGTCGCCAGGGCTGCCCATAACGCCGGGGGTATGAGCATCGGCTTTTCGCCGGCAGCTTCTCTTAAAGAGCATGTTAATAAGTACCGTTTACCGATAGGAATGTTTGACTATATTAATTTTACCGGCTTGAAGTATGTGGGTCGTGACGTTTACTTGGTACAGTCCAGTGACGCTTTGATCGTCGTCGGCGGTCGCTTTGGCAGCTTGCATGAATTTACTACCGCTATTGAGCTAAATATGCCGTGCGGAGTGCTGACTAATAGTGGAGGCACCGCCGATTTAATACCGCTGTTGATGGACAGAATAGGCAAAACCCATCGTCATATGGTGATATTCGACGATAATCCCGAAAAGCTGGTTAAACGAATCATCGGCATGCTAGCTGAGATTAATACCGGTATCGACACGGCTGATTTAACAAACCAATGGTACGCCGACAACATACCGACCAGATCCGGTTAACCGATGGTTAGAAGACCACCCAGACGATTAAAAAGGGGTTCAAAAAAGAAAACGGATATACGCTCGAAGCCTAAAAAATCTGTAAAGCGTAAATTAACCAACAAAACCGCTAAGCGAAAGCTAGATATCAAACTTGTATCCAAGGGTATTTATAAAATTGAGGTGGCAATACTAATAATAGGCGGTTTGTCTCTGTTGATTATATGGATGATAGTTAAAACCACCTCTGTAATGAACCAGCTCAATTGGCAGACTCTAAAATCGGCCGATAGTTTGCTAACTTATGACGCTGTTGATATTAATCAAGCTAAGGCCATTGGACCTGTCGGTAGGCTGAAAAAAGAAATTATCGGTTACGACAAAGCAGCTAGCGATTTGCAACTTTATATATTGAACGACTATAAACAATACAAAAAAAGTTGCATGGCAAACGGTTATTTAGTAGACAAAATAGCTTACGAACTAGTTGAGTTCACCTATAACCAATTTGCTCTGATTAGCATGGATTGCGGAGGGAAGGAATATAAAATACTGAAAAAAATAGACGACCAGTGGAAGGTGATTTATTCATCCAGTATGACCATACCTTGTTCGTTAGTTAATGACTTTGGTGTGCCTCAAGCTATCAGCTATCAGTGCCTAAATAATGGCACGTTGTATGTAAACCCTAACCCTTAGTTAGATAAACTGCTAGCAGATTGTAAAAGGACTACCAGCAAGCAAAAATTGCTTGTTACATCTATAATATTTTTGATGACTGATTTTAAATTAAAAACGGATCTAAAGCCGACCGGTGACCAACCGCAAGCAATAAGTAAACTGGTCAGTGGCGTTAAAGACAATGAAAAATACCAAGTACTTCTAGGTGTGACAGGTTCCGGAAAAACTTTTACGATGGCCAACGTAATCAATCGGTTACAAAAACCTACTTTGGTGCTGGCTCATAACAAAACTTTAGCGGCTCAACTTTACAACGAGTTTAGGAATTTCTTTCCAAACAACGCTGTCCACTATTTTGTGAGCTATTTTGATTATTATCAGCCAGAAGCCTACATACCACGAAGTGACACCTATATTGAAAAAGACAGCTCTATTAATGAAGAGATTGAACGTTTACGCCACGCGGCCACAGCTTCGCTCTTAACACGTCGGGATGTGTTGATAGTAGCCAGCGTCAGTTGCATTTACGGCATTGGTTCGGTCGAAGATTACGGATCGATGTCTATCGAAGTTAAGGTGGGCACTCGAAAATTACGCGATAAATTTTTGCGTCAACTAACCGATATACAATATCAACGTAACGATATGGCTTTTACCAGAAGTACGTTTAGGGTTCGCGGGGACGTGGTTGATGTGTACCCGGTGGGCGAAGAAGTGGCCTACAGAATCAGTTTTTTTGGTGATGAAGTTGAAAGTATCACACAAATTAACCCGTTAACGGGCGAGATTGAAGCCAAATTGGCAGTCGTTAGAATATTTCCCGGCAGTCACTACGTGACGCCGCATCAGAAGATGATTGCGGCTTTAGGAGAGATTAAGAAAGAGTTGCAAGACAGGCTGGAATATTATAAATCTCACGGTTTGCTACTAGAGGCCCAGCGATTAGAACAAAGGACGCGCTTTGATATTGAGATGATGGAGCAAACCGGCTTTGTAAAGGGTATAGAAAATTACAGTCGCTACCTAACCAACCGTCAAGCAGGAGAACAACCGGCAACCTTACTCGACTACTTTCCGGATGACTTTTTAATGCTAATTGACGAAAGTCATATGACCATCCCGCAGGTTAGAGGTATGTATAATGGCGATCGTGCCAGGAAAGAAGTGTTGGTAGAGCACGGCTTTCGGCTCCCAAGTGCCTTAGACAACCGACCCTTGACTTTTAATGAGTTCGAAAGACACATAAACCAAGTAATTTGTCTATCAGCCACGCCAGCGCCGTACGAATTGAAGCGAAGTCCAACCCCCGTCCAACAGATTATTCGTCCTACTGGTTTGCTCGATCCCAAAATCGAGGTACGTCCAATAGAAGGACAGATAGATGATTTAATTGACGAGATAAAGCAAAGAGTAGACAAGCACCAACGAACTTTGGTAACCACTTTAACTAAACGAATGGCAGAGAGTTTAACGGAGTATCTGGAAGATTTGGGTATAAAAGTTCAGTACCTGCACAGCGATATCGATACCCTGGATAGAACCGATATTTTAAGAGATTTACGTTTGGGCGTGTATGACGTTTTAGTCGGCATCAATCTATTGCGGGAAGGTCTGGATTTACCAGAAGTGAGCTTGGTCGCTATTTTAGATGCCGACAAGGAGGGTTTTTTGCGTAGCGAGCCGGCTTTGGTGCAAACAATAGGGCGGGCCGCCCGGCATGTTGAAGGCAAAGTGATAATGTATGCCGATAATCAAACCGAGAGTATGCGTAAAGCTATCACAGAAACTAGTCGCCGCCGTAAGCTTCAGCAAGCTTATAATCAAAAGCACAATATTATTCCTAAGAGCATAAAAAAGGGAGTTGACCAATCTTTACGTGAATTAGCTGGAGCCGAAAGTAAAGAAGCTCGCACAGCTAAACTCAATCTAAACAAAATACCAAAAGACGAATATTGCCCACTAATAGAAGATTTGACCAGACAGATGGAGTTAGCGGCAGCCAACTTGGAATTCGAAAAAGCTGCCGATTTGCGCGACTTGATAGCTGAAATTAGATCCAAAATATAAAAAAGCTATCATCTCTTGTGGCTAAGGCCTAGATGTAGTTATACTATCTATTAATGGCGAAAATTACTGCTGCAGAAGTACGCAGGCTTGCTGAACTCTGCCACTTACGATTAACCGAAGACGAAGTTCTGACTATGCAAGAAGATTTGAGCAAAATCTTGAGTTATGTCGAAGTACTGCAAAAAGTTGATGTTAGCGGCTTAGAGCCTACCAGCCAAGTAACCGGTCTAACTAACGTTATGCGTGCAGATGAAGAAATGGATTACAAAACCACTCCCGAAGAGTTACTAAAAAATGCCCCATCTCAGAAAAACCACCAGTTTAAGGTAAAAAGGATTTTGTAATGGTTTGGGAACCGATTGAGATTCTTGTTAAAAAGGTTAAGAAAGGCGAGGTAAAGGCCCAAGAACTGGTCAACAAGTCGGTTGAACAGATTAAGGATTGTAAGGGTTTTCACGCGCTGCTAACAGACGAAAAGTCGTCCATTATAAGGGCTGCTATAAATAAAGCAAAAGATATCGATGAGTCTGCTAAAAGAGGTAAAAAAACGGGTCGTTTATCGGGCATACCATTCGTTACAAAAGACAACTTTTTAGTTAAAAATGACGCAACCACCGCCGGCAGCAAGATGTTGTCGTCATTTGAAGCTCCCTATCAAGCAACGGCTATCGAAAAACTGGAGGCCGAGGGAGCAATTTTAGTCGCTAAAACGAATCTAGATTCTTTTGCACACGGTAGCAGTACCGAGAACAGCTACTTCGGTCCAACACTTAACCCTCACGATAAAACAAGAGTACCTGGCGGGTCTTCTGGGGGTTCCGGTGCGGCGATAGCACTAAATATAGCGCCTTTTGCTTTGGGAACAGATACCGGCGGATCTATCAGGTTGCCTGCCAGCTATTGTGGGGTCGTCGGTTATAAGCCTACTTATGGACTGGTGTCTCGATACGGCGTAGTGGCTATGGCGAGTTCTACTGACGTCATAGGCCCCTTAGCTAAGAGAGTTGAAGACGTAGCGCTAGTTTTAGATGTTATGAGTGGTAAGGATGTATTTGATTCCACTACAATCGACCGAGATCCGGTAAGTTATTTGGATATTAAAGAACCTATAGAAGGTAAGCGTCTTGGTGTTGTTAAACAATACTTTGCAGAAGGTCTTGATGTTAAAGTTAAGCAAAGTATAAAAACGGCTATAGGGGTTCTGGAGGATGCGGGCGCAATTATTGACGAAATAGACTTGCCGTCTGTGGATTTGGCTTTAGCTAGCTACTATATAATTATGCCGGCAGAAGTTAGCAGTAACTTGAATCGATACGACGGGCAGAGATACGGTTTCGCTGCACCTGAAGCAAAAAACTTGGAAGAAAGCTATTATTTAACGCGGGCAGAGGGTTTCGAGCTAGAAAATAAGCGTCGGATAATGATTGGCACTTACGTCTTGAGTAGCGGGTACTACGAAGCTTATTACAAAAAGGCTCAAGTAGTACGAACTAAAATTATCAAAGAATTTGAAAGCGCTTTTAAACATGTAGATTATCTCATCGGTCCGACATCTCCGACAATTGCATTTAAATTAGGCGAAAATATTAAGAGTCCTTTACAAATGTACCTGGCCGATACTATGACAGCGGCGGTCAACCTAACAGGCATACCAGCTATTAGTCTGCCGGCCGGCTTAGTAAATAAAATGCCTGTTGGTTTGCAAATAATGGCTCCCCAGAAGCATGACCGGCAAGTACTTACATTGGCCAAAAAATACGAGGAATTAACCGAATGAATATGGTCTTTTTTATACTCGTCATTGTTTTAGGAATAGCTATACTGGCTTTTATTAACCTCGTGGGGCGTCCAACTCCAAAGGGTATCGATAAGCTATATTTTCAAAATGAATGGAACGATATTATTCAATTGGCAAAAGAAGAAAAAACCATGTCTATAAGTGTGGTGAATGCCGATAAACTACTAGACGAAGCTCTAAAGTCGATAGGCTATTCAGGTAATAATTTTGCCGAACGACTGGTATCGGCCAAACAGCAACTTAAAGATCGAAAAGCGGTATGGGCGGCTCATAAGTTACGAAACAAAATCGTCCACGAAAGTACGCATGAATCGTCAAAGGCAGAGGTGAAAAAAGCGCTTAAAGGTTACCTGGGTGCCTTAAAGGACTTGAGGGTATTTTAATGTTAGGCAATAAGCACTTAATAAAAAACAAATATTTTCCGACAATAGGTATTGAGACTCATGTACAGTTAAAGACCAAAACGAAATTATTCGCGGCAGTCGGCAACGATGCGCGTGATGCTCACCCGAATTCCCTAATAAGTCCGGTTTGCGTGGCTCTACCGGGCACTTTACCGGTTCTTAATCAGAAAGCTGTTGAGTTAGCAATAAAAGCCGGCCTAGCCTTAAAAGCAGAAATAGCCAAAGTCAGCCACTTTGACCGTAAACATTATTTCTATCCCGACCTGCCCAAAGGTTATCAGATTTCTCAGCTAGATAGTCCCATTGTTGGCAAGGGTTTAATAGAGGCGCCAATGGAGGACGGGCGTATCCTAAAAGTAAGAATAGCTCGCGCTCATCTCGAAGAAGACGCCGGTAAAAACATTCATCCAAACGGTGCGGATTACTCTTTGGTAGATTTAAACCGAGCCGGTACACCACTGCTCGAGATTGTCTCTGAAGCCGATATGCACAGCGCCCTAGAAGCTAGAACTTATGTTCGTGAGCTTTATTTACTGATGAAATATGCCGATGTTTCAGACGTAGATTTATATCACGGCAATATGCGTTTTGATGTTAACGTTAGCGTAAGCAGCGATGTAAAGAAACTGGGAGTGCGCACCGAGACCAAAAATATTAATAGTTTTCGCGGTGTTGAAAAGGCCGTTGAGTATGAAATAAATCGTCAAATTGAGTTACTTGAAAAGGGACAAAAAGTAACCCAAGAAACACGGGGCTGGGATGAGGCAAAGCAAAAAACTATCAGTCAGCGAGGTAAAGAAGAAGCTCACGACTATCGCTATATGCCCGACCCAGACATTCCGCCGATAGTCATAGATTCAAAGCTGGTGGACAAACTGGCCAAAGAACTACCCTTGCTACCAAACACTCTCCGACAAAAATTTCGGGCTTTTGGCTTAACCGGCTCCCAAATTGACACCGTTTTGGACGAACCGGAGCTGGCCGACATTATAAAATACACAACCGAAGCTCACGACGATAAAACCGCTCGCACCATCTCTAACTGGTGTTTGGGTGAACTTCAACGAATGTATCAACAAAGAGAGCTTAAGTGGAGCGAAGTAAAAGATACCCTAAACCAGTTGGTAGAATTATCGTCGATGGTTGACAATGGAGAAGTTAGTTCAACGGCTGCGAAAACGATATTGTCGGATATAGTATTAAAAGGGGCAGACCCCAAAAAAGTAGCCGAAGAAAAACAATTACTGCAGGTTTCCGACGAGGCAGATCTGGTTATTACCGTCCAACAAGTTTTGAATAACAACCCCAAAGCTTGTGAAGATATAAAAAGAGGCGAGATGAAGGCGATAGGTTTTTTGGTGGGGCAAATCATGAAAGCCAGCGCCGGTCGGGCTAATCCTAAAGTAGTGCAACAGCTGATTAAGAAGCAACTGGGTTTATGAAATGATAGTAAATTGTTTCACACACAAACTAATTAATACTTTTTTAACTTTAAAAATATTTAATCCAGTTAATTCAATATAAAAACTAAGGAGTTTTTAATGAGTTCTATTAAATTACCAACAAAGGCAATCATTGCGGCAGCCGGGCTGGGAACGCGCTTTTTACCGCAAACAAAAGCTATGCCTAAAGAAATGCTACCGATAATAGATAAGCCGGTAATCCAAATTATCGTCGAGCAGCTGGTATCTTCGGGAGTGACGGACATTATTATTGTGACCGGTAGCACTAAGCGGGCAATAGAAGACCACTTTGATCGTTCCGACGAATTAGAAAATGAACTGAATGCCAAGGGTAAAGATAAATTAGCCAACTATATAAAAGATATAGCCGAAATGGCTAATTTTATTTACCTAAGGCAGAAGGGCTCACCAAAGGGCAACGCGTTACCTCTGTTAAATGCCGCCCATCTGATAGGAAATGATGAGCCGTTTTATTACTTCTTCGCCGATGATTTTTTTAGAAGTGAGGTGCCGCATTCTAAACAACTGTGTGAAGTATATAAACAAACAGGTAATTCGGTTATATCTTTGATTAAGGTCAAATCGGAAGACACTAAAAAATACGGCATGGCAGACGTAGAAAAAATTAGCGGCCGGGTATATAAAATCAATAAGCTGGTCGAAAAACCCGGGCCCCTAAAAACTCCTTCATTGTTCGGTACGGCTGGCGGTTATCTATTGACTCCGGGTATAATGCCGTTTGTCGAAAAGTTGACTCCTAGTGCAAGAGGAGAAATCGAACTACCCTCGGCTATCAACGCTTTCGCTCAAGTTGGTGGCGTTTGCGGAAAGTTGATAGAAGGCGTTTACCACGACGCCGGCGACAAAGCACGTTATTTACAGGCGGTCGTAGACCACGCTTTGGCCGATCCTAAACTAGGGCCGACTTTTAAAAAATATCTTAAATCTAGACTAAATCAACATTGATTGTATAATTGTAAACATGGATACATACGATATTTTGGTAATATTCCTCTCAATTTTTTTGGCAATCTTTTTGTTGCTGGGAATTGTGGTTTTTACCTATCTAATACAAATTTTGAAACAAGCTAAAAAAGTTGCCAATACAGTAGAAAGTGTGGCTGAAAATGTCGAAACTTTTAGCTACCGAATAAGCAGGGTCGTAACGCCAGTGGCGATTATTAAAACCGTAACAGATTATTTTAATAAGCATAAGCGTAAAGACTCTGACAAAGAGTGAAAGGGGCTAAATAATGAAAAAGGGAACAGGTAAAAAAATTGCTATTGGAACGTTTTTGGGCGTAGTTACCGGCTATATTACCGGTATCCTAACCGCACCTAAAAGCGGCAAGGAAACCAGGCAGGATATTAAAGCGGCTAGTGCTAAAACGTTAAGAGAAGCTGAAAAACACTTAAAAGTGTTATATAGCGAGCTTGACGAAGCCATAGTAAAAGCAACCAAAAAAGCCAAAGAGTATACCAGTCAGGGGCAAGAAAAACTCGAAGAGCTGGTAGATAAAGCCAAGGACGCTAAGCAAAAGGCCAAAGACGTTTTAAGCGCTATTCGTGCCGGGGATGCCGAAGATCCCGATTTGAAAGAGGCAGTAGCAAAAGCTACCGAGGCAAAAAACAAGCTGTTAGATTTTCTGAAAAAACCAATCAAGTAACTTAAAGCCAGTATTTTTTACACCATAAAAGCTGGGCTAATGAGCTCGGCTTTTAATATAATGTAGTTAATTGTTTGGGGAGGTTATGCCAAAAAATTATAAGACACCATCGGCTCAGGACTATGTACATTTGCACAACCATACCCAATATTCATTACTTGATGGGTTAACAAAAATTGGCCCGTTACTGGATTTTGTCAAAGAATCCCGTATGCAGGCCGTAGCCAAAACCGATCACCGCACCTTAGCCGGTACTATTGAATTCTACAAGAGCGCTCAAGCTAAGGGTATTAAGCCGATTATTGGCTTTGAGACTTATGTGGCTGCGAGAAAATATACCGATAAAGATCCGCGTTACGACAAGTTACGTTATCATTTGGTTTTACTGGCTATGAACAATCAAGGCTACCAAAATCTTTTGCGTCTGTCGACTTTAGCCAATCTACAAGGCTTTTACTATTACCCGCGAGTAGATCACGAACTATTGAGTAAACATAGTGACGGGTTAATAGCTATGAGTGCCTGCGCTTCGGGTGAAGTGGCTTACAACTTAAAAAACGATCAACCCCAGAAAGCCGAGGAAGCTTTACTGTGGTATAAAAGCGTTTTTAAAGATCGTTTTTATCTAGAAGTACAAGATTTTGGGCATCCTAAAAATCCTCAATATTGCGAAGAGCAGGGGGCTATAAACAACAAAATAATTAAATTGGGCCAACAACACGAGGTGCCTATTATTGTGACTTGCAACGCGCACTATCTTAAAAAAGAAGACCAAGAAGCTCATGAAATACTGTTATGTGTTGGTACCGGTTCATTTATAAGTGATTCTAACCGTATGAGCATGAAGGATTATCCGCTTTTCTTAGAACATCCCAATGAAATAATCAAACGATGGGGCAAAGAGCATCCCGACTTTATATACAACACTAAAAAAATTGCCGATTCTTGCAATGTAGACATTGAGTTAGGTAAATTCAAAATTCCTAAATTTGATGTGCCGGCTAAAGAAACAGAACAAACCTATTTAGAAAAACTTGTTTACAGAGGTTTAGCTTTTCGCTATGGAGTTGCCACCGAAACCCAGTCGCAAAAGCTCAGCGTTAGCCAGGCTAAAAAACTATTGCCAAAGCATATCAAACAACGAGCCGAATTTGAGCTCAGTACCGTTAAAAAAATGAACTTTAGCGGTTATTTTTTAATTATTTGGGATTTTATAAAGTGGGGAAAAGACAATGGTATCGTTTTTGGTCCTGGTCGCGGTAGTGCTGCCGGTTCGATAATGGCCTATGCCTTAAAAATTACCGACTTAGACCCTATTAAGTACGATTTATTGTTTGAAAGGTTCTTAAACCCCGACCGCATCAGCATGCCCGATATTGACATTGATATACAAGATTCCAGGCGTGACGAGGTTATTAGGTACTGTATCCAAAAGTACGGTGAAGAGCGAGTGGCCAACATTGGTACTTTCGGGACTATGGCCGCACGCGCTGCGGTGCGTGATGTGGCGAGAGTGCTAGAGGTACCATATGCGGAAGCTGATCGCCTGGCGAAAATGGTGCCGCCACCATTGCAAGGTCGCCACATACCAATAGAAATATCAATCAAAGACAACGCCGAGTTAAGACAAGAATATAACAATAATCCGGTGTCTCGTAGGGTATTAGATATGGCTAGTCGCCTGGAGGGGACGGTGCGCAGTTTGGGGGTTCATGCTGCCGGAGTGGTTATTGCACCTGATGATATTGTAAAGTTCGTGCCGCTTCAGATGGCTCAAAAAGGGGTTGTAACTACCCAGTACTCCATGGGACCTGTCGAAGATTTAGGCCTACTTAAAATGGATTTTTTGGGTTTAGCAAATCTAACCATTATAAAAAACGCTTTAAGAATAATAAAAAAAGTTCACGGCCAAAATATTGATATCGGTAGCCTCCCTTTAAGCGATAAAAAAACATACGAATTACTTAGCCGGGGAGACACAATTGGTGTTTTTCAGTTGGAATCGGCCGGTATGAAAAGATATCTAAAACAACTAAAACCATCAGAATTCGAAGATATTATTGCTATGGTGGCGCTATATAGGCCAGGGCCGATGCAGTTTATAGAAGATTTTATCGATCGAAAACACGGCCGAAAAAAAATTGAATATTTGCATCCCAAAATGGAAAATGCTCTCAAAAGCACCTACGGCGTGCTGGTTTATCAGGAACAATTTATGCAAATTTCTAAAGATTTAGCCGGTTTTACTGGTGGTCAAGCTGATACTTTGCGCAAAGCCGTTGGCAAAAAAATAATGGACTTGATGAAAAAAGTTAAGCCGGAATTTATTGAAGGCGCGGTTAAACATAGCCAAGCCGATCCTAAGTTGATGCAAAAATTTTGGTCACAGCTCGAAGAGTTCGCCAACTACTGCTTTAACAAAAGTCACGCGGCCTGTTACGCCATGATTGCCTACTGGACGGCCTATCTAAAAGCTAATTATCCGGCGGCTTTTATGTCGGCTGTAATGACCAGCGACTACGACAACATCGATCGTCTGGCTATAGAAATTAACGAATGTAAAAAAATGGGTATAAAAGTCTTGCCGCCGGATGTCAATCAGTCTTTCCACGAGTTCAGCATTGTGCCGGGTAAAAAAATAACTCAAATACGCTTTGGCCTAGATGCCGTCAAAAACGTCGGTAGTGGCGCTGTAGAAGAAATTATCGAAGCCCGCGAATCTAAAGGTTTATATACCTCAATCGAAGATTTTTTAAGCAAGGTAGACAACACTCAAATTAACCGTAAAGTGTGGGAAAGTTTAATCCGGGCTGGAGCTTTTGACAGATTTGCCGACAGGGGTTGTTTACTCGACAGTATCGACAAGATAATTGCTACCGGTAGCAAGGTAGGTCGGGATAAAAACAGCGGCCAAATAGATTTGTTTAGTAATACCGACAACAAAGGGGTGAAACTTAGCTTGGATATCCCCAAAAAGAACACCGCCTACTCCGACCACGACTATTTGCAATGGGAAAAAGAACTACTTGGTCTTTATTTGTCAAAACACCCTCTAGAAGATTACGAGGTCATATTGTCCGAGCAAACTGTACCTTTGGCTAAAGTGACTAATAAACACGACAATCAACTGGCGGTGGTTGGCGGTATGGTAAGTGCAATCAGGCAGATTACCACCAAAAACGGCCAACCGATGGCTTTTGTGCGTTTAGAAGATATTAATGGGGATGACCGAGAACTGGTGGTATTTCCATCCGTCTATAAAGAGGTATTTACAACCTTAAACAGCGAAAAAGTGCTAAAAGTTAAGGGTCGTATAAATGCAACCGATCAGAACGGCAATCTACTTGCTGATGCTAAAATAATTGTTAATAGCGTCACTACCATAGACATTAAAGAAGCCAAGGAATATAAACCAACCGGGCGCAAAAAAAGTCTTGGCAGCAAGAAAGCCAACTCCGAAGAAATACCAGCAGAAGAATCCATCCAGTGGAACGAGCCCCTTGCTAAACCCAAAAGGCTTTATCTGCGAATGCCAGACTCAGACGATTTAAAAACGCTGCATTCCTTAAAGCAAATACTGGACGATAATCCCGGAAAAAACGAAACGGTGTTGGTTATCGGGCAAGATAAGCAAATCATCAGATTACCTCAAAAAGTGGACTGTAGCGACAAAGTGGTCGAATCGCTTTGCTCGGTTCTAGGCAAAGACAGCGTTAAACTGCAATAATCAACCACGGAAAAGCTCGGCCATAGCAGACGATCATAGAGTAGGCGAGCGGTTAATTTCTTTAATGTGGCGGATTTCTATAAAACTGCCAATTACCATAAACAAGCCGGCAATGGCGATTATAAATGCTACCGGTATATCGCCTAGCTTTGGTTTAAAGTTAGTTGTTGTTCCGGCCGGGCTGGTGGGGGCCGTAACCACTTGCTTTTCGGCAGGTTTGGCGTAAAGGGCTACTATTACATAAGTGTTCTTGTGACCTTCGTAGTCGCCAAAGAAGGCCATGCCAATACCAAAATCTTGATAATCGTCGCTTAAAAGATTTTCGCGGTGTGAGGGGCTGTTAAGCCAGCCATTAATAACAGCATTGGCATTTTCGTTAGTAATTGCTAAATTTTCACCGGCAATATCATAACTGTAAGACACTTTTTTTAGATAATCCCATGCCATAGTGCCATCGGGAGCAGTGTGAGCAAAATAACGACCTTTAGCCATATCCTCGGCTTTCGTTTGCGCGGCATCCATTAATTGGAGATTAACCTTTAAGGTTTTTTTGCCATACTGTTCGCGAGCCTGATTAGACAAACCGATTACGTCACTAGCGCCAAAAGCGTAAGAACTACTATTAATGGGGGTAAATATCATAAAAGATATAAATATTACAAACACACCGGTAATGAATAGAACGTGTCCAAGAGATTGTTTTTTTATATTCATCTAACCTTACCACCACCAAAACGTAGGCTATACATTGCTATGGCCGCAGCCACACTAACGTTAAGTGATTCTTTTTTTCCTAACATTGGTATCTCTAAAATAATATCACTTTGTTTTAAAACAGCAGAGCTTAAGCCGTTGATCTCGTTGCCTAACAGGAGTGCCACAGCTGAGCGGGGGCAAAACTTATGCAAGCTAACACTGCCATCAGATTGCTCAATGGCCACAATTTGATAACCGTGCTTGCGGGCCTTATTTATTGCAAGCTTAGTACTGCCATAAACGCTAAATTTAACGTTGTTTTCTGCTCCTAGCGCTGTTTTATGTATGGCGGCTGTCTGTTTAAGGGCTAAATGCGGCAGACGCTTGTCGTTGACTAGTTTGGGGTAAGGGGTGATGCCGGCAAAGTAGATATGTTCTATGCCAAAACCATCGGCCGTCCTTAATATACTGCCAACGTTATGACAGCTTCTGATATCTGATAAAATTAAAGCCAGTTTTAGCACTAACTTTATGATAACAAAGTCGGCGCAGCATTTTATTTTTAGTCTATAAAAGCTTAAGCTTATGCTGGTATACTAATGGCAAGTTATGGTGGATGAAGCTCGAGTTGTAGAAGAACAGCGTGCTCTACGTAGAGCTCGGCTATTGAATTTGCCTTATGAAGATACCTCAAAAGGCGACATTAAGCTGTATCCAGATATTCTTCAGCCGGACGAGCTAGCTACTCTAAAGGCTATTCCGATTTACAGCGACAGCTATAACCTAAAGTTTGGTATTACCAACACCACATCCCAGGCTACTATGAACAACCTAAAGTTGCGTTTTGCCGACCAAAGCGTTACTTTTGCCATCATTTCGGATATGGGTTTTCAGGAGTTAATTGATCGCTACAACCCACCAAAAAAAATCGAATATAAAGACGTTACGCTAAGTGCTACCGATTTAAACGAGCAGATTAAAGCGGTGTCGCAAGTACTAGATACCGTCAGGGCCGACGATATTTTAGCCTACCTGGTGAAGCAAGCCTATCGGCTAAAAGCTTCGGATATTCATTTAGAAAATCAACGTGACCATATTCGGGTACGCTATCGAGTAGACGGCGTTTTACATCCTATCGCTCAATTCACTCCGGAAAAATACCGCCAGCTTTTATCCAGCCTGGCAATTGCCGCCGATGTATCAACCAATTCGGACGAAGCCCAAACCGGCCACATCAATCAGTCTTACCAAATGGCCGACGGCAACGAAGTCAACGTTAATTTAAGGGTCGAAACCGTTCCGGCCTTGTATGGCATGGATGTGGTTTTGCGACTTTTTAACTTACAACCCGAGTTAATGAACCTCGATAGAATAAACCTCGAGCCACAAGACCGTGCCGTTTTCGACGATATAATCAGCCATCCCAACGGCTTGGTTTTACTGGTAGGCCCAACCGGTTCTGGTAAAACTACCACCTTGTACAGCATGATTAATAAGCTAAATCATCCTGAGCGCAAGATTATTACATTGGAGGATCCCGTAGAATACTATATTTCAGGGATAACCCAAATACCGGTCAGTTCACGCCGGGAAAAAGACGGTTTTGCCGAGAAGTTTCGTGCCGTTTTAAGACTTGACCCGGACGTAATTATGGTCGGCGAAATTCGCGATATCGATACTGCCAAAACCGCCCTGCAGTCGGCTTTGACCGGACATTTGGTGCTCTCTACGTATCACGCCAAATCGGCCGCTGCCGCCATTACCCGGCTGTTTGATATGGTTGGCGAAAATCCACTGTTTGCTTCGGCTATTCGTTTAATTTCGGCGCAACGGCTGGTAAGAAGGCTTGATGATGAAACTAAACAACCCTATCAGCCGGATCAAAAAGTTTACAATTGGTTAGCAAAAATCATTGATAGCTTTCCGCCAAATGTTCAAAAACCTAGCCTAGAGGGCGTTAAGTTATATCGGCCAGGCAGCTCCGGTTCCAGTTTGTTTGGTTATCGGGGCCAAATCGCCATTAGAGAATCGTTATTAATAACTCCGGAACTCAGACAGGAACTGTCCAAGCCGCCACACGAAATTACGTCTAGTAATATCGAAAAAATAGCTGTTAGAAACGGTATGATAACCATCTTACAGGCGGCCGTGCTTAAAGTGCTGGCCGGCGAAACCAGCATCGAAGAGATAGCCCGGGTGGTAGAGTAAATTACCAGCCTTAATACTTCTTTCAATTATCCGCAAGATATGATATAGTGACGTTTGATTATTTTTATTAAGTAAGAAAGTACCGGCCAATTGTCTATGTTAAGTTTGCAACAAAAAATTGAAGCACAGTATAAAAAGAAGCAGGTTGTTGCCGTCAGAACCGGTGACCAGGTTAAAGTTCACCAAAAAATTAAAGAGGGAAACAAAGAGCGTGTTCAGATATTTGACGGCATGGTTATTAGAACCGACCGCAGAAACAGCCTAACCTCCAGCATTACGGTTAGACGAATAGCCAGCGGTGTAGGTGTCGAAAAAAGCTTTTTGTTGCATAGCCCCAACGTTTTAAAAGTCGAAGTTATAAAACGCAGTAAAGTGCGCCGCAAGTTCTTAAGCTATATGCGTCAACGAACCGGTAAATCAACTAGACTAACGGGTGTTGATTTTGATCGTCAAGGTGTTAATGTGATTGAAGATGAAGAAGCCTTAAAACTAGAAGAAAAATTACGTCAAGAAGCCGAAAAAGAACATCAGGCGGCCGAAGCCGAAAAAGCTAAAACTCAAGCAGCCGAAGAGAAAAAATTCGAAGAAGCCATTAAAGCACACGACCAACCGCCGGCAGAAGGCGCCGCCAGCCAACCCGCCAAAGAAGACAAATAAGTCTACTGAGTAATAAAATCAAAATAATATACTTAAAACACAAGCTGCCAATTTTTAATAATATCTAAAGCCGTTTTTAGACTATAATTTTAAGTATGATTGGTGTGGATGAAGTTGGTCGCGGAGCAATAGCCGGACCACTTTTAGTTGGGGCAGTTAGGCTAACTAAACCTATAAACGGGCTAACAGACTCTAAACTTTTGACCAAACAAAAAAGGCAAAAGCTGGCTAAAGAAATTAAAAAAAAGGCTGATGTTGGCTATGGTTGGGTTAATGCCGAGACAATAGATGATATTGGTTTGCCTAAAGCGTTAATTTTAGCCACTGCCAAGGCCTTATTAGAGATTGAACCGCAAAAAAATGAAGAGGTGCTAATTGACGGCAATGTTAATTTTGCTCCTGACCTAAATTCCAAAACTGTCGTTAAAGCCGATCAAGCTGTACCGGCAGTTAGCGCCGCCAGTATAGTTGCTAAGGTAGCGCGAGACGATTTAATGTGTGAGATGGCTAAAGCATACCCTGCTTACGGGTTTGACAGCCACGTCGGTTATGGCACTATGAAACATAAGCGAAGTATAAAAACCCACGGTTTTTGCCGGCTTCATCGTAAAAGCTTTAAGTTAAAAGATGTTTAGAAACACGACTTTCATTGGTAAAAAGGCCGAAAGCACGGCAGCCGCTTATCTAACAAAAAACGGCTTTAAGATAGTGGAGCGCAATTATAAAACACGTTACTGTGAAATAGATATAGTCGCTAAAAAGGGCAACACAATTTATTTTGTCGAAGTAAAATACCGCCGGCAAGCGGCTCATGGCGACGGGCTGGAGGCTATAACCCCCAAAAAACTGCGCCAAATGTATTTTGCAGCCGAGTTTTGGCTAAACGATCAAAGCTGGGAAGGCGATTCGCAACTGGCGGTAGTGGCGGTTTCGGGCTCTCCGCCAGTGGTCGATAATTTGGTTATGGTCGATTAGCCTTAAGCCAGGCTATTAAGTTGGGTTCGTTGACCGCACGCCATTTATTTTGGGCTTGCATCAGCTCTAAGCCCTGCTTGGTAGAAAGCTCTAGAGCCGGCTCTTTTACTTTCTGGAAAAAGTCAGTGTATTTGCCAACGAATTGTTGAGTACTGCGATTTTGGGCAACATAAACGGGTATTCTCGAGTATGTCATATCGTTGCCTAAATTGGCTTTAATCCAAGACCAGTTTGTAGTTAGCCACTCCCAAGACTGACGTTTGATGGTACGGTTAGATAGAGCATAAGAGATAGCATAACCGACGTCTTGTAAGCGAACGTTTTTAGATCTGATTAATTCTAGGCCCCTAATGCTTTGAGCCGGATCTTTAAAATGTAGCAAACCGCTAAGCAGAGTGACCCGGTCTTCGGGTGATTCGGTATCTTTAAGTAATCTAAGCATTTTGTCGAACTCTGGCTTGCCACCTTTTCTAGCGGCGGTGGTGATAACGAGCTGTCGGAAGTCGGTGCCAATATCTTCTATTTTTTCGGCCGAATTAAACAAGCTTAAGGTTTTTTGTACAACATTGGTTTCGTCGGCGCTGGCGGCGTGGGATAAAACAACCGGTCTTAACAAAGTGTCGTAATAATCATCGGCTTTTAACTGCTCCCAGCCTAGTCGTTTAATTTGGTATTCTACCAATTTTCTAATATAAGGCTTGAGCGACGTTCTTGCCTCTTTGCCCATAACTCGGCGAATATCATTTATGGTTAAAGTTATAACATCCCAAACAGGTATGGAGTTTTGGGTATCCAGGTAATTGATTACTTCTAAAAGCAGCTCAATAGGTAATTTGCCGGCTTTGTTAATGGCTAACATATCAGACAACAGTCCAAAAAGAGCGGTTTCGTCAAAACTATCTTTATTGGAAGCGTATTGTTTTGCTAATGAACGATAGTATTCATCCCAATATTTACAGATATAATAACCGCCATGACCAGGGTTAAGGTTTATTTGTCGTGAGGTCGGGTGGCTTTTAAGATTTGTGACAGATTGTTGGCTGTCTATCAAAATTTGGCGATTGTCTATCTGTACCGGTATGGGCCAACTGGGCGACTTTACTTTAGAGCCGTTTGAAATAAAGCGCCTTTGTTTAAAAGACAAACGTTTTTTGTCGTAATTAACTTCTAATATTGGGAAACCGGGCAGATTTACCCAACTATCCATAAAGGACTTAATAGGTTTATGGCTGATCTTTTCTAGCGCTTCCCATAAATCGTCAGTTTCGGTGTTTTGATAGGCGTACGTTTTTAAGTAATGCCTTAAACCTTTTTTAAAATCGGCCTCTCCCAGATATTTGTAAAGCATATGTATAACCGAGGCTCCTTTGGCGTAGCTGATATGGTCAAAGTTAGTACGGATATCGTCAGGGTGATTGATAGTCGTTTTAATCGGATGAGTGTTTTTTAGAGCATCAATTCTTAATGCCGGGAGTTGTTCGGTAGATAGAAAATGCGACCACATATGCCAATGAGGGAATAAGTGGTCTACGACCAAATATTCAATCCAACTGGCGAAACCTTCGTTAAGCCACAAATCTGACCACCAACGCATAGTAACGAGATTGCCAAACCACTGATGTGCAACTTCGTGGACAGTGACCATTGCCACATATTGCTTAAAGCTGGTAGAAGTGTTTTTTGGGTCAACCAGCATACCCGTCTCGCGAAAAGTTATAAGCCCCCAGTTTTCCATGGCTCCGGCTGCAAAATCCGGTAGAGCTACCAGATCGCATTTGGTTAATGGATAATCAATTTCGAAGTAATCTTCAAAAAAATCAAGCGCTTTTGAAGCAACCTCCAGGGCAAAACCGGTATTTTGCACTTGGTCGTAGGTTGACCAAGCCTTAATTTTTATACCCCGTCCGGTAGTAGCTTGTTTGGATTTCAATTTTCCGCTAACAAAAGCCAGCAGATAAGTTGACATTTTTGGGGTGCTTTGGAAATAGGTGGTAGTCGCTCGCGTGTGTTTTATTACCTTAATTGGGTCGGTGTTTGAAATGACCGTATCGTTTTTATCGGTGGTTATATCGAGCTCAAAAACAGCTTTAGCTTCCGGTTCATCCACGCAGGGGAATACTTCTCGAGCATGATGGCTTTCGAACTGGGTTGCTAAAATAACTTCGCCTCGGCGCCCATAACAAGGGTACAAACCGTGCATTGGCTTAGTTATACGACCTTGATATTTAATTTCTACGGTCACAGGTTGCTGTTTTTTTGTGGTGTAAACTATGAGTTCGTCGTTGATTTTATCTATTTTGTACTGGCAATCGATTTTATTAACTTTTACTTCAGAAATTGTTAAATCTTTACAATGTAATCTTAGAGTGTTGGCTTGCAACTTACCCTCAATTTTAACCAGACCACTGAAAAGTAGTTTTTGTTTGTTTAACACGATACTTAGCCGGTAGTGGTTTGGCTTAAAAAATCTATATAGCCTACTAACTTTTGAAGACATAAAAACTCTCTTTAAATTTGTTGAAATACAGTAGATATGATAGCATTAAACCATGACCTAACCGACTGCTGAAAGTCGGTTTTTTTATGAGAAAGGATAAAAATGGAACTAGATACTAAACAGTTGGTGCTGGCAGTTCGCACCATAGCCGAAGAAAAAAACCTTCCCGAAGAATTTGTTCAGGACGCTGTTGAACAAGCCTTGGCTGCCGCTTGGCGTCGAGATTTCGGCGAGAAAGAGCAAGAGGTCAAGACCAGAATCAACATTAACACTGGAACGGTCGTTGTGATTGTGTCTAAAGAAGTGGTCGAAGACGTCAAGAATAAAAACACTCAGATAAGTCTGGAAGTAGCTAAAAAAATCAATAAAGACGCTAAGTTGGGTGATTTCGTAGAGGTTGAAAGCAAAGTAGAAAGCTTTGGGCGGGTAGCCGCTCAAACCGCCAAACAAGTGATCTTACAAAGACTGCGCGAAGCTGAACGAGAAGCTATCATGACCGAATTTGAAGATAAAATACACTCGGTTGTATCCGGGACTGTAACCAGGATTGAAGGCCGCTTGATCAGGCTGGATATTAATAAAGCCCAAGGAATCATGCCAATTAGCGAACAAATACAGGGCGAGCGCTATTATCCCGGGCAACGCTTAAAAGTATATTTAAAAGACATGGAACGTGGTTTTAGAGGGGCCCAGTTAATAGTCAGCCGTGGCTGCCCAGAGTTTTTGGAACATCTATTTAAAGCCGAAGTGCCCGAAATGGACAGTGGTGCGGTTGTCATCAAGGCCATAGCTCGAGAAGCTGGAGTACGCAGTAAGATTGCCGTACATAGCACGGTTATGGGAGTTGATCCGGTAGGAACCTTTGTTGGTGGACACGGAACTCGCGTTCAGGCGGTCATGAGCGAGGTCGGTGAGCAAGAAAAAATTGATATCGTTGTTTGGGATGAAGACGTTGCCAAATATATTATCAACGCGCTCAGCCCAACAGAGGTAACAAAAGTCGATGTTGATGAAAAAAATAAAAAGGTCCGCGTATTAGTACCAGAAGACCAGCTGTCCGTAGCCATTGGTAAAAGTGGTCAAAACGTTAGGCTGGCCAGCAAACTGGTTGGTTACGAGATAGATATCGAAAACACTAAATCGGGGGGCAAGACTGCAAAAGTTGATTTTCCTAAAGTAGTGCCGGCTTCAAGCTCTACAAAAATTAAGAAGAAAAGCGATATCGAAAGCAGTCTGTTGGAGGCTATAGAAGAACATGGCGAAGAGACTGTTGACGCCACAGGTGAAAAAAGCGAAGAAAAGCAACAATAAAGGCTGCTTTACTGGAAGTTAAAAAATAAACGATTAGCACTCTTGCATATTGAGTGCTAATTATATACACTAGTGTATATGTGGTTTTGCGTAAAAAACATTGCAGGGGGTGAGTATGGCAGAATCTTCTGAATATCAAGAATATGCTAGCAATCTAACTGAAAATGCATTGATGAGCCTAAGGCAGGCCGAGCACATAGCACGCACGCAAGGTTCTACTTATATTGGGACCGAGCACTTGTTGTTGGGAGTTTTAAGCCAGCAAAACTCGGTTGCTGCCAAAATACTCGAAAGCGCCGGTGTTAATTTTCAACGAGCGCAACTGGCCTTAAACCTAACACCTAAGAGCTTAGTAATGAATATTGGCTCTAAAGGCTTAAGTGAGACGGCTAAGCTGGCTTTAAAAATGAGCTGGGAATATGCTCAAGATTTTAATCAAGACATTTGCGGCACCGAGCATATTATTTATAGTTTGCTAATGCAAAAGAACGCCCGTTCAACCGTTTTGCTGAGGGATATGAATGTAAATATTGACAAACTGATTAGTGATGTCGAGACCTTTTTGCATCGTCAACAATTTGACAGTGAGCAAATGGGTTTTAAGAGAACCGCCACAAAATATCGAAGGAAAGGCAACACCGCCCTAGAGCATTTTGGAACAGACTTAACTGCCTTGGCGTCCGAGAATAAGCTTGACCCGGTAGTAGGGCGCGACAACGTCGTTCGCCGGCTAATTACCATTTTAAACCGTCGGAACAAGAACAATCCGGTTTTAATTGGCGAGCCCGGAGTGGGTAAAACTGCCGTTGTTGAGGGATTGGCTCAACAAATAGTAAAAGAAGACGTTCCAGACAGCTTATTAGATAAAAGAATTATTACTCTAGATTTGGCCGCTATGATTGCGGGAACCAAGTATAGAGGCGAATTCGAAGAAAGATTAAAGAAGGTTATGTCGGAAATAGCTTCCGATAAAAAAACCATCGTTTTTATTGACGAAATGCACCTTTTGGTTGGTGCCGGCGCCGCCGAGGGTGCTATAGATGCCGGAAATATCTTAAAGCCGGCCTTAGCTAGAGGTAAAATTCGGGTTATCGGGGCTACGACCACTAACGAGTACCACAAGCACATCGAAAAAGATGCGGCCCTGGAGCGACGATTCCAGCCAGTCGTCGTACCGGAAACTACCAAAGCTGAAACTTTGGCAATTTTAAGGGGATTAAAAAAGCATTACGAGCAGTTTCACGGAGTTTCTATAAGCGACCAAATACTGGAAGAAGCCGTTTACTATGCCGATAGATATATTAGCGATCGGTATATGCCCGACAAAGCTATCGATTTAATAGACGAAGCCGCCGCTTTATTGAGGGTGGACAAAGGCAAAACGCCACCCGAGTACCGGACGTTACTAAAAGAAGTTAGACTGCTTACTATCAAGCGAGATGATGCCGTAGAGCAAGAAGACTACGAAAGAGCTGCCAAATACAAACAGCGAATTAGCGCAGCGCAAGAGAAACTAGACAGCTTAAAACAAAAGTTAAATGGCTCGAAGAAGCTGGTTATGACTAGCGATGATATCGCAGCTATTGTGAGTCAGGCCACCGGAGTCCCTGTTAAGAAGTTGGTTAAAAAAGAAGCCGTTAGTTTGCTGAATCTCGAAAAGCAGCTATCCAAGTACGTGATAGGTCAACGCGAAGCTATTGAAGTGGTGTCTAGGGCTATAAGGCGAAGTCGCGCCGGAATCGGTAGCAGTAAAAGACCGATTGGCTCGTTTGTTTTTATGGGGCCGACCGGTGTCGGGAAAACCGAGTTGGCACGAGTGTTGGCCAGAGAATTTTATGGACGAGAAGATGCTCTTATTAAGATAGACATGAGCGAGTTTAGCGAAAAACACACGGTAGCCAGATTAGTAGGGGCTCCAGCCGGCTATGTAGGGTATGAAGAAGGTGGGCAATTGACCGACAAAGTACGACGCCAACCCTACAGTTTAGTGTTATTTGATGAAATCGAGAAAGCTCATCCGGAAGTTTTCAATATGCTGCTTCAGATTTTTGAGGATGGTGAACTAACCGACGCCAAAGGGCGCAGAGTCGATTTTAGGAACACAGTCGTTATATTGACCAGCAATATCGGCGCCAAGCTATTGCAAAAAGAGGTCACAATCGGCTTTAGCTCAAACGATAAAAAGGATGAAAATCTAGATCGGCTGCACGAATCCAATAAAGAGAAGATAATTGCCGAACTTAAAAAACATATGCGACCGGAACTAGTTAACAGGATTGATAAAATTGTAGTGTTTAGAGCTCTGTCGAAAAGCGATATAAGAAGGATTATTGACGTTCAGCTGGCAGAACTAGCTAGTCGCCTACAGCGCAAAAAACTGGCTATATCCTTGCTGCCCAAGGCTAAAAACTGGTTGCTAGAAAGAGGTTATGACGCCCACAACGGGGTTAGACCTATGAGACGCCTGATACAAGACACTATTGAGGATCCGCTAGCTGAAGGTGTTTTAAGTGGTGAGTTTGTCGAGGGAGACGTGATAAAAATTAACGCTATTAATAACAAGCTTAAGTTTTCGGTCGTTAAAGAATAGACTAGATACTATGAAACGACGATATTTAGCGTGGCTGGCAGTTATTGCAGTTTTTTTGGGAGGGGTTTACGGAGCTTGGGTAAATAAATACGAAATCTATGATTATTTAAGTCTCAAGAACTACACTGCACCTCCCTTGATAGCTAAATTGGCCGATGATAGCACGATGACAGACAAGGGGCGTAAAATATTTTATGTTAATAAACCCCAGGTGTCGGATCGCGCAGTTTTTAGGTCGCAGTGTTTAACCAACTCTAAACCCGAACAAACTATCGTACTAGGTTGTTATAACGGTACGAGAATATATATCTTTAAGATTGACGATGTTGAACTGGACGGAGTGGAGCAGGTGACTGCTGCCCACGAAATGCTCCACGCCGCTTACGACAGGTTATCGGCGAAAGAACGCAAAAAAGTGGATGAACTGGTAATGGACAGGTATCGGCAATTAAACGATTCCCGCATAAACGAATTAGCGGCGAATTACGAAAAACAAGAACCCGGCTCCGTACCGAACGAACTCCACTCTATATTAGGCACAGAAGTTAAAGATGTCGGTGGGGATTTAGAAAACTACTATAAACGTTATTTTATGAACCGTCACAGGGTGGTGGACTATGCGCTAAGCTATCGTCAGAAGTTTGATGATTTAAAGAAACAAGTCAGCAAGTATGACGCCGATTTGAGTTTGCGCAAAGCCGAAATAGATAGACTAAACAACGCCTTGCAGGCTAAGCTCGATACTCTTAACACCATGAAAAGCTATATGGACGAGATGCTATCTAAGAACAGAGTTAAACCTTACAACGACGCTGTAGATGATTTTAATCACAGAGTGTCTGAATATAATGCCCAAATCGAGAAAGTTAAAGCTTTAACGGCAGAATATAACAAAATTGTTGAAGAACGTAACCGATTAGCCGTACAACAGCAAAACCTAGCCAATAGTCTAGATAGCCGTTTTAATCCGATTGATGGTCGGTAAAACTGCTAAAATATCCATATGGCTAGAGCAAAAACCGTATTTATATGTAACGTGTGTGGTGCTCCGCACAGCGGTTGGGCTGGTCGATGTAGCGAATGTGGCTCGTGGAACTCTTTAGAGCAACAAACCGAAATTATTAGTGGCTCTAAAGCCGAACAAGCCATAAAGGGCGGCCATAAGATTAAACCCGTCAATTTAAATTTTACCAACATCGAAAAACAATCACGAATTAGCACCACAATAAAAGATATAGACGAAGTATTGGGTTCTGGTATTGTCCCAGGCAGTGTGATTTTAATAGCCGGTCAACCGGGTATTGGCAAAAGCACTCTGTTATTGCAATTGGCAGATCATGTCGCAAGCGCTTCTAAAGTATTGTACGTCAGTGGCGAAGAATCAGTAGAACAAGTAGCTTCCAGAGGATCGAGGCTAAACGCGAAACATAAAAACCTTAACTTAGCTACAAGCAATAGCGCTAACGACATAGCCGCGACAATAAATAGTCAAGAGTACGAAGTGGTGGTGGTTGACTCTGTTCAAACTATAGCAACCGAAGAAGCCAGCGGCATTCCGGGAAGCATTAGCCAAGTAACCAACAGCGCACAATTACTTATGTTGGCAGCTAAAAAGACAAACACGGCCCTAATATTGGTTGGACATGTAAATAAAGAGGGTTCTATTGCCGGACCTAAAGTGCTAGAACACGTGGTTGACGTAGTGTTACAACTAGAGGGCGACAGATATGGGGGTTTTAGGGTACTTAGATGCGTGAAAAACCGGTTTGGCTCCACCAACGAGGCTGCCATTTTAGAGATGCAAGACGACGGTTTGAAAATTGTCAGTAACCCTTCGGCGGCTCTGTTGGCCGAGAGGCAAAAAAGTGACGGCTCAATTGTGTTGGCAACCTTAGAAGGAACCCGGCCTATTTTGGTAGAAGTTCAAGCTTTGGTAAATACCACGTCGTACGGTTATCCGAAGAGAACCGCTGCCGGCGTGGATTTTAATCGTTTAAACCTTTTAATTGCCATGCTGGAGAGGCGCACGAAACTTCGCTTAGCCGATAAAGACATTTACATAAATATCGTTGGTGGCGTAAAAATAACCGAGCCGGCAGCCGATCTAGCCGTATGTATGGCTATAGCATCGGCCTCCAAGGGAATGCAATTAAAAAAAGACGCCGTCGTTTTTGGTGAAGTAGGGCTAAGCGGCGAAATTCGTCATGTTCCTTGGATAGACAAAAGGCTGGCAGAGGCTAAAAAGCTAGGCTTCTTGGCGGCGATAGGGCCAAAAGTATCAACAGGTAAGCTGCCGAGCTGGTACTACAAAATGCCAGACGTACGTTCGGCACTAAATACGTTTTTAACAAAAGACTAAGCTGAAAGGAAGTGAAAATGATAATGATAGAAATAATTCAAGTTATCTTATTAGTGGCAATCGTCGCATTATTATTAATCAAAAACTGGGTGAATCTAGGGATAGTTAAATCAAAAAAAGAAAGACTAGCCTTGCTTGATAGCTGTTCGGTTATAGATGGCAGAATCTTGGAACTGGCCAAAGCCGGTTTTATACCGGCTAAGCTAGTGGTACCAGAGTTTATATTAGCCGAGCTTCAACTATTGGCCGACGGTAGTGATGCTCATAAGCGTGAGAGAGCCAGGTTTGGCTTAGAGGTTATACAACAATTGCAACAAGAAAATAATACTTCTTTAGAAATTAGCCGAACTAAAATACAAGCCGATACGACGGACGATAGATTGGTTAAATTAGCAAAGTCAATCGGGGCCGACTTATATACAACAGATTACAATTTGAATCAGGTGGCCTCTATAGAAGGAGTCAGGGTATTAAATGTTAATGAGCTGGCTCATGCCCTAAGGCCAATAGCTCTGCCGGGCGAGGAAATGGAGGTTAAGATTATTCAAGCCGGTTCTAACCGTAATCAGGGCGTTGGCTACTTAGAAGACGGAACAATGATAGTCGTTGATAACGCTATTAGAGATATCGGTAAAAAATTGAAAGTAAAAATTAGCAGAACTCACCAGACCGTAGCCGGCAAGATGTTGTTTGCTCAGAAAATGTTCGATACCCAAACCGAGCGTATGAGTCAAACGGTAACTAAAACCAAAACAAGTAAAAGAATCTACAAGATAAATCGTAGTAGTAACGTATATAAAAAAGTTTAAAGCCGTCTTGTAGCAACCGGGTGATTTCTAGGTTTTGAAGGGGTTATTACCGGACGCCTGGTATTTAAGGTAGTGGCGTCGTCGTCAGAGCTTGGAGTGGAAGCAAAGTTGGCTTCAATGCTGGCGGTAGCGTCAAACAAGACTTCGTCAATCACTGTGGCGGTTACCGTTTTGGTGGTTTTATAACTCGAAACGTAATCGTATTTAACTTTACTAACCCCTGACGAAACATCAATAGATCCTCCGGGTAGAATCGTGCCGTCTATCGAAAAGTTGACGGTTTTGACAGGGTATTTTCCCGGTGTTACGGTGGCAATGAAATGGAAAGTGCCTTTTGGACCTTCAAACTCGCTGGCTTTTTCTAATGTAATTGATGGCTTATCGGCTGGGTCGCAAGAGTGAACATCATCTTTATCGGAAGGTATCGCACCTCCGCCAGCGCCATATCGCGCTTGTACCGGCCGTAAGAAATTGTTGTAAAGTGGGTCGCTCGACGGCACCTCTATATTCAAACCACCACCGGTAATCACTTGTTTAGCTGCTTCCGGTGTGCATTCCGTTGCGATTTTTTTAGATATGGTGTCGATGGTTACTTTTTTGGTGCTGCCTGGGTAACGCGGGGTATACCAGCTGGGGAATATGTCACAGCGTCCACCGCTGGTTGTGGCGAAACCGGATATTGCATTGATACAAACGGTTTTAATGCCGGCCGGTCTCTCCCATTTGTCATCAGAGCCGGCAACGCCTTCGTGAGCTTTTGGCATATAACTGGCCATAATAGCCCCGGTTTTACCTTCCATGCAGCCGTAAGCACCGCACCACATGGCCTTATTTTCGTGATGACCTATCCAAACTCCGGTAGCTATCTTGGTTGAATACATCATTAACCAACCGTTATCCATGTTATTGGTCGTTCCGGTTTTAAGAGCGGTGGTAACACCTCGGTAATTGAAATTTCTGCTACCTCGGATATACCTAACGCTGTCATCAGACAAGATATTATTCATGATATAGGCTACCTGCGGATCGATTACTTGCTGGCCAGGGGTATCTTTCCACTCTTTAATGGTTTTACCACCGCTATTTTCTATTTTTAAGATATAGGTAATGGGTTTATATTTCCCCATACGAGCGAAAGTGGCAAAAGCGTTAGTATGTTCGTCTAACCTAATCTCACTTCCGTCTCCAATAGCCGCCGATAAACCGCAATTAGGTTCACAAGAGGTGCCACTTACCACACCCATTTTTTTAGCTATGTTAATTACGTTTTGAACACCTGCGATATGCATGGCCTTGATGGCCGGGGTATTTCGAGAGCCACCAATGGCTTGTCTCATAGACATAGCCCCGGGTTCCCGAAAATCATAATCTTTCGGCCTATAGCCATAGCCGAAATCGGTGTTTAAATCATAAAAAATACTACCGGCGCCCCAATTTTTATTAACAGTCATTAAGGCGGCGTAGTCATAAGGCTTAAAAGAAGAACCCGGGCTACGCGGAATAGTCGCCATATTAAGTTCTCCGAATTTCGGATAGGTAAAGTCACGGCCACCTACTTGAGCCAAAACCTGGCCGGTTTGTACGTCTATCGACACCAAAGCAGCGTTATCTCCGCCATCTCTTTCCACTTTGTAGATGTTATTAGCTATGGCTTCTTCGGCTATTTTTTGTTTATTTAGGTCAATGGTCGTAATCACCTTGTAACCGGCCCGATGGGCGGCGTATTTTCCATATTCTCTTTCTAAGCGTTGTTCTGCTTCCAGTACAAAGTATGGAGCAATTATGTTCTTATAACGCTCGCGGGTGTTAGTGTTTAATTTAGCTAAAACATCAACCTTCTTGGCCGACTCAGCTTCTTTTTTGGTTATATAGCCTTGACCTTTCATTAAGTCTAATACGTACCTTTGTCGGTTTATTAATTCTTTCTTGTGTTGGCCGTAAGGAGAGTAATAACTCGGGGCAGGAATAATGGCAGCCAATAAAGCTGCTTCATCCAACGTTAAATCCTTAGCCGGTTTATTAAAGTAACCCTTGGCAGCTGCTTCTGCCCCGCCGTAAACCGAACCAAACGAGATTTCGTTTAAGTAGGCGTTGAGTATTTCTTTCTTAGAGTAGGTCCTTTCCAGCTCAATAGATAAAATGAGTTCTTTCATTTTTCGCGTATAGGTTCGCTCCTGAGACAATAAGGAGTTTTTTACAAACTGCTGAGTAATGGTAGATCCGCCCTGTGTACTTTGGCCGCGCAGGTTGTTTATAGCCGAACGTAAAAAACCACTGGTACTAAAGCCGCCGTGTTTATAAAAATCTTTATCTTCAACAGCCACGACGGCATTAATCAAATAAGGTGATATCTGCTCCATTTTTACCGGAAAGCACTCCACATCTCCAGAGCTTATCCATAACAAAGTCTTTCCGGTGCGATCGTAGTAACTGGTACTAGCTCCTTGGCTACATATTTTTAAACTTGCAATATTTTTAGGCAACTCTTTTCTAAAGTAGGCAAAGACGGCCAAAATCAAAATAAAAAATACGGCCAAGCCAATACCCAGGGCCTTAAGCATAAATACTGCGCCATCCCGACTAGTCAGGAATCTGTATAATCTTTTCGGATGTAGCCTGTAAAAAAAGCGCTTAACCGGATCTTTGGGGAGGGTCGAGAGGTATTCTGCTCGTTTCCGGGCTCGCTGGTCTCGTCGTAAGCGGACTTTTCCGGCTACATTACGATTTAATTTATAGCCGCTACTGGTGATTTTTTTAACATTACGCCGACTGCCGCTTTTAAAAGTCTTTAAAAACTTTTTTAATTTGTCTATCATTTTTTACTCTAAAATCTCTCTAAATATCAAGTGCTAGTATAGCAAAAACATTATTGTTGAACCAAGAAACCATGGCCCGAATTTACAATATCATTGGTAGAGAGAACGTTTCTTTAAAAGCTCTAAAATATCAAAATACGTCGGTGGTTGGTAAACTTAATTGTGTGGAGCTAACAACCGAACTAAAAGATATAAAGGGGATAGGAGCGGTAAGCGCCGAAAGATTGCAATCTGCCGGATTGGTATGTGTCGGCGATATCATAAACTACTACCCCAGGCGTTACGACGACTATTCTCGATTAACCAAGGTATCAAATCTAGACTTAGGTAAGGTAAGCTTGCAAGTTAGATTGAGTCAGATAAAAGCTCGTTATGCTCGACGTGGCTTGCATATAACAGAGGCTGTTGCCCAAGATGATAGCGGTCGAGTTAGGGTGGTCTGGTTTAACCAACCTTATCGCTCTAAGTCAATCAGACTAGATAAAGAGTATCTGCTTAGCGGGGAATACGCTTTTCAGGCTGGGCGCTTGCAAATAGTAAATCCCAGTATTGAGCTAACCGGCTCCGTTGGTTTACACACAGGTCGTATAATTCCCACTTACTCCAGTAAAAATAAAATTAATTCTTCTTTGGTCCAGAAAGTTATAAACAAGTTGCTGCCATTTATTTTCACTCTTCCTGAAATTTTACCCGAGCAGCTAATCACAAATGCTAGCCTAATGCCATACAACGAGGCTCTAGTTAACATCCATCTACCATCTAGCCAGGGGCAACTAAAATTAGCTCAAGAGCGTTTAGGGTTTAACGAATTGTTCGTGGTGATGTTAGCTGCCAGGCAACTAAAAGATAAAAATCTTAAAGCAAAAGCTTTACCCGTCAAGTTTATCGAAGAAGAAGCTAAGAAGTTCGTTAAACACTTATCTTTTAAATTAACGGACGCACAACGTAAATGTGTTTGGCAAATATATAAAGATATTGGCAGGCAAGAGCCAATGAATCGACTTATTGAGGGCGATGTTGGTTCTGGTAAAACAGTGATAGCCGCTATGGCTGCCTTAATGGTCTCCAAGGCTCAATTACAAACAGCAATTATTGCCCCAACGGAACTTTTAGCCCAACAACACTTGCAAACTTTAACCAAATTGCTGACTCACAGCACCTTAAAGAACCATTTGTCTTTGCTAACCGGTAGCTTGAGTCAGAAAAGTAAAAAGGAAATTAAACGTCGTCTAAAAAATAACGAAATCAGTGTTTTAGTTGGCACCCACGCCTTACTGCAAGAGGATGTGGATTGGCACAAACTGGGTTTGGTAGTGGTGGATGAACAGCACCGTTTCGGCGTTCAACAGCGACAAAAGCTGTTATTGAAGGCTGGTCATATGCCCCATGTTTTATGTTTAACGGCAACGCCAATTCCGCGAAGCTTGGCCCTGACCGTATATGGTGAGCTAGACATTAGCGTACTAGACGAGTCACCATCCATCAGAGCAGGCGTGGATACTCAAATAATATCGCCCAATTCAACTAACCAAATGTATGATCAAATAATAGAGCAATTAAAAGCCGGGAGACAGGCTTATATTGTTTGCCCGTTAATTCAGGAAAGCGAAGTTTTGCAGGCCGAAAGCGCCTTAGAAATGTATAAAAATGTCAGCCAAAAACAATTGAAAGAATGGCGCACCGGTTTGTTGCACGGACGGTTAAAAACCGAGCAAAAAGAGTCAGTAATGCAAAAATTTGCAAACCATGAAATAGATGTTTTAGTTACAACTACTGTAATAGAAGTGGGTGTGGATGTACCCAATGCAACCGTGATGGCAATATATTCTGCCGATAGATTTGGTTTGGCCCAGCTCCACCAGTTACGGGGTAGGGTAGGTCGGGCACAACATAAGGGCACTTGCTATTTAGTAATGAGCGATTCGTCCGCTCCGTCAAAAAGGATTACTGCTATAGCGCAAACCAATGATGGTTTCAAACTGGCAGAACTAGACTTAAATCTCAGGGGGCCGGGAGCTATTTACGGAACGCGGCAACATGGTTTACTAGATTTAAAAATTGCTCAATTAACAGATGCAAAGCTTATTGCCAAAACCCGCCAGGCGGTTAACGACTTTATAAACTCAGGTGAAAATTTGTTAAAATACAAACAAATAGCCGCAGCTGTCAAGCAAGCTAGCAAACTAACACATTTAAATTAAATATGGAGTAAATGCAAGAGTGTATTCTGGCTCGACGTTAACTAATAAATCCGGCAACTTGCTAGGTGCTCACCAGAAAATAAATCGTATAGCTCGTCAGGCGCTTAAAAGTATGCTTAAAAACGATAAATCGTTTCCTACCAAAAAACTGCTTTTACACTTTGAGGGCAAAAACGGCCCAGACGGTATGAAAAAAAAGTCAATAGCTGACGACCAATGGCATTTTTATGATCCGTTTGACAGCGAAGATACCGAATTGCTTCAAGTAATTGACCACCACTTTAACAATCTGGTTATTGAGCTTAAGAGTAAAAATCAAGAAAGAGCCGCTTTTGAAGCTTCGTGGCTTGCGCACGCTATAGTAGATGGCCTGACTCCTGCTCACCAATACCCTTACGAACAACAACTAAATAAGCTCCACGGCAACACAAAAGTTCAACGTAACACCGTTTTAAAAAGAGTGCTGGCTCCAGGCAATACCACCATCCAAATAATCAGCAAAAACTGGAAGATATGGGGTTCTAAAGGTCTTTTAACTAACCATGTTATGTTCGAAATGGGAGCGGCAACCATAATACGGCCGTTGCCTGGGCGAATTGCTTACCCCAGCCGTTACGATATCAAAACAATTGAAAAAATCGGTTTAATTGAGTATTTCAAAAGAACCGCACGCGAGGTAGCGCTACTAGACATCTACGACCTTTTCAGTCGCCGCGGCTGGACGACAAAAGTTACTAAGCTGGTAAAAAAAGAGCTTGCTCCTAAAATGGCTGTTTGCGTAACTTTAGCCTGGTACTTGGCGGCTAAAAACGCTGGCCTTACTATACCCATTAAATAACAGTTATTACCGATATTTGGTTTATGGCTTTTTGTCAGTAACGGCTATATCCTATTTATATGAGGATAATTGCCGGTAAGTTAAAGGGTTTACATTTTAATAGCCCTAAAAATCCCAAAACGCATCCCATGAGCGAAAAAATGCGTGGAGCCTTATTTAATGCACTCGGCGACATAAACGATCTTACGGTTTTTGATGCTTACGGCGGTAGCGGTGCCTTAGCTTTTGAGGCTATTAGCAGAGGGGCCAAAAATGCCCTAATAGTAGAGATAGATAAGCACGCTTGGGCGATAATAAAAGCGAATATTAAATTACTGGGACTAGAAAAAAAAGTTAAAGCGGTGCGGGCTAACGTTAGTAGTTGGAGCGATAAAAATTACACTACCCGGTTTGATTTAGTTTTATGCGACCCGCCCTACCAAGCGGTCAATTTTAATCAGCTGTCAAAGCTTACTCGAAACGTTAAAAAAAACGGTTTAATGGTTGTATCGCTTCCCAGTAAAACGTCACCAGCAGATCTTAAAAATGTTATCTTGGAGCAAAAAAGTGATTACGGTGATGGCTTTTTAGCTTTTTATCGAAAGACATCCAATGAAGCATAAGTTTGTAGTTACTTTTGCCGGAGTGCCCGGATCGTCTAAATCGATTGTAGCCAACCATTTGTCGTTTAATTTCGGCCTGCCAATTGTTAATAAAGATCAATTGCGTCACGAAGTTAAAGAAAACTTAATGCTCAGCAATATTAACAATCCAAAAGCGTTAAGTCGGTTTGAAGAGCTAAGCAAGACAGTTCATAACCAAGTTTTTAGCACCGGTATATCAATAATTTTAGACAGGAGCGTTGATCGCAAATGGGGAATACTCAAACAAGACCTTATAAAATACGGCTACGAATGGTTTTTGATTAGTTTCGATTACTCGTCTGAGTTTATGAGTAAGCTCTACATAGCCACCAACAGGCAATGGGCGGTTGCTCAACTTGATGCTTACGACAAACAGCACCAGGATTTTTTAAAAAACTACTCGCGAGATGTCAATTTGCACCTCGAGGATGCTGATTTCACAAATCGGGTGAAGATATGTGTTAACGCTGTTGATAGATGGATTAAGGCCGGTTGATTTAGTATAATTTTAAAGCAATTCTTAAGCGCGAGTGGTGGAATTGGTAGACACGCTAGCCTTAGGAGCTAGTGCCGTTAAGGTATGGAGGTTCGAGTCCTCTCTCGCGCACCAATTAGGTTTAAAAAGATTTTGAAACGAAAGTAGCCTCGAGCACGAGTGTCTAGGCGAGGCTTCCTCAGATTTAGATATAGTCAATATTATGAACACACAGAAACCAAAGCTGGTAGTATGCTCTAGTACGAGTTTTTACAAGAAAGTCATTGCGTTGAGTTACGAAATTGAAGCGATGAATATTGAGGTTATTTTACCAAGAACTGCGCAGAAAATAAAACAAGGAGGACGAGAGAGCGATGAGGCGATTACTGCCTGGTTTAAAAGTCCTATAGGGCATCACGGTAAAGCACTTCTCATTAGGGAGCATTTCAGCGAGATTGCTGGTTGTGATGCAATTCTCGTTACCAACTACGAAAAGCAGGGCAAGCAAAACTACATTGGACCCAATGTGTTGATGGAGATGTCTACGGCATTTTTCTTAAAAAAACCTATTTATATACTTAATGGTCAGCCCGATGACTCTCCTTTGATAGATGAAATACTCGGGCTCGAGCCGCTGTTTCTAGAAGGCGATATTCAGAAGCTCAAAGAACTTCTATAGTAAATATAGTGATAAACCAAATACAGAAGCAAGGTTTTTCGGTTTAGGGTCTTCGCGGTAGTCGATTGCAAAAACTGGCAATGGGTCTGCTATGGTACACCAATAAAACGACCCCCATATAGAGGTTTTTTACGATTTATGATAAGTCGAACCTGGATGAATACGCCAGCAGGTTATTTTTTGCAGAAATTGTTTAAGTAGTGAGCGGTCCGTGCAAAGGTTTTTTTCAACGAGCAAACAACGAAGTAGTGCATTTTGGCGATTGCTACTTTCTATTGCTCGTCTCTGATAATAAAGTGCTATAAAAGGTGGCTAACCACAAAAATTTATTGTATCGGTGGAACCATAGGAATATTATTAAAGTGCACGATAAATTTTATTAGACGTATTGGTAGCCATTTGGCTGAGTAAATAACACATTTACACTAGGCAAAATCTCACCATCAATAAACAAAAGAGGATATATGCCAATAATTCGAAAACCGTTAACAAAAATCAAGAAATATTATCAAACAAAAAAGGGTAAAGTTATTATTATTTCTAGTTTAGGGTTGTTAATGTTTATTTTTATCGGGCTTACCACTCTCTTGTTGTTATCCTCTGGGGAAACCTTTACGGATTCAAATGGCACCATATGGCATAAGTTTAAAAATCCTGATAAGCAATTGTTTAAAGTTTACATTGAACAGGCGTCTTTTTCTTCGGGAAGGGCGTATATAAACAGTGACTGTGATCCGAGAGTTGAGTTAAAAAACACTACCAGGCTGAATATTGACACATCAAAATATAAAAACGGCATAGATCGACCGAACCATTGCCGCATCATAGCCGGACATTACAAAGCCTTGAGTTCTGCAGGTGACCCAGTTAATACTTATGTACTATTACCAGATGGCTCACTCCTTACGCTCGATGGTGGCTCTGTTTCGTCCATCCAAGTCAACATTAACGATAGTGAAACTAGAATCGTTCAAGACAGTGGTAATGTTTTTTACAGAATTGCTAAGCAGAGGGCGGGTAAAAAGTTTATTATTCAGGCCGGTAGACAAGAATTTGCAGCTCTTGGTACTAAGGTATTTACTAATATCGACGAAGATACTGTTAAGTTGGGGTTGTTTGAAGGTGCCGGTACACTAACCGAGTTCACTCGCGGTAGCGAAGCCGTTCAAATCCAGGTAGGGACGTTTGCGCAGTACCTATATAAATCAGTTGAACAAATAAAAATTGACCAAATACTAAAAATGAGTACCTTAAACTTACTTAACAGCAATGGCTTTTTTGCTCGCCAGATAGAAAACGATGATTTAAACGGATTAAGCAGTACGGCAAAGCTCGATTTTGCTGGGATGCAAGCCATTATGCCAGAAGTGGTAAATCTTGAAGAAGACTATATTTCGAACAAATTGCAGACCGAGATAGAAAAATCCACTCGAAAAGCGCAAGAAATTTGGGATAATATGTGGGAAGATATTAAGGTCGAGGACGCCAAGCGGGCGACTGAACGTAAGGCGGCGCACGAAGAGCGTATGAGAGCGCAGCAAGAGTTTACCTCGCAACCATCGGGCTCAACATCAGGGTCATCAGGCTCATCGGGTAGTGCTCCAATGCATTCGCGTTGTGTCAAAAAAGGATCACAGCCAGCCAGCTATCAACTTTGTAAAATGAGTGGTGGCAACGCTAGTGGTAGTACTTGCTGTTTTAAATAGCTTTAATTGTTCAGAGAGAGATAGGTCATAAGTTGGGTGCATAAGCTAGATCGCTAGTCAGAATTTGTAAAGGCTCAAACTTTAAAACTCAAATCGTCACAACAACAATATTATTAAAGCTTTTACGAACTAGAATTTAATTTGTAACGGCTTCAATAGTGAACAAGAGTGAAGCCGAAGAAATAAGAAAACGTCGGTAGTGTGCGCTAGGGAAACGATAAAATATGAGCCATAACTTATGCTATGCTTATTTTAAGGATATAAAATGACATTATCAGAAGAACTATCTTGGCGTGGGTTTTTGTACCAAACAACCTTTGAAGACATAAAAGAGTTAGATAAAAAGCCCCTTAACTTTTATCTTGGCGTGGACCCCAGTGCGGCATCTATGACGGTTGGGAATTTGTCGACGATGATGATGGTTAGATGTTTCATTAGATACGGCTACAAAGCTTATATGTTGATTGGTGGAGCCACCGGTTTAATTGGCGATCCGGACGGAAAAAGCAAAGAGCGCGAATTAAAAACCACAGACGAGATTGTCAAAAATAAAAATACAATTGTTGAGCAATACAGGTGCATACTGGCCGACTTAGAATTTGAAATTGTCGATAACTATAGCTGGTTTAAAGATATAAAATATTTGGATTTTTTGCGCGATATCGGAAAGCATATACCAATGCGCCAACTGCTGGCCAGAGAATTTGTACAAACGCGACTAAGCGATAGGGGCAGTGGTATCTCTTATGCCGAGTTCAGTTATTCGTTAATCCAGGGTTATGATTTTCTAACGCTCTTTAGAGATAAAAACGTAACTTTGCAAGTTTGCGGTAGCGACCAGTGGGGAAATTGTATAGCAGGGGTAGATTTAATACGACGCAAAACCGGCGGCGAAGCTCATATTTGGTCTCATCCGCTGGTTTTAAACAAGTCCACCGGTGTCAAGTTTGGTAAAAGTGAAGAGGGAGCTGTTTGGCTGGACGAAAATCTAACCAGTGTTTATCGGTTTTATCAATTTTGGTTGAATGTTGACGATGAAGGTGTGGCTGATTACATAAAAATTTACACAGAAATCAAGCCGGAAGAGTTTAATCAACTTATGAAGGATTTTGATAATGACCGCTCCGGCAGAGTGGCTCAAAAGTACCTGGCTTACCAAGTTACAAAAATTGTGCATGGTACAGAAAGGGCTGATAGTGTGAAACGCATTAGCGAGGTTCTATTTGGCAATAAAAGTTACAAAGAATTAAATCAGAAGGACTTTGAAGAATTAGCTAAAGAACTTGGGCTATATAATGTAAATAGCGGGGCAGAGCTTGCAGAAGTGCTTGTAAGTGCAAATTTGGCAACGAGCAAGGGCGAAGCCCGAAGATTTTTAGAATCAAATGCAATATATATTAACGGCTCTCAAATTCCACTTAGTAAAACCACCATTGAACAAGATGACCAAATAAATGGCTATGCCATCTTGCGACGCGGCAAAAACTCCCAAGTGGTGGTCAAAATTCTGTAAACATGAATGTAGAAATAATAGGGGTAATTGCCGGAGCGATCACAACTGGAGCAGCAATCCCACAGATTATTAAATCTCATAAACTCAAAGAAGTCAGAGATTTGTCTTTAGTATATTATCTGCTAATTGTTTCTGGCTGTGCCTTATGGCTAATCTATGGGATTGCCATAAAAGCATTTGCTTTGATATTTTGGAATGTAATTGCCACTACTTTGAACGCAATAATATTGGCTCAAAAAATATATTACGAAAAAAATTAATAAAATAATTATTTTTTGGCGATTTTTATATATATCAGAGCCGGCAGGCAAAAATAAGCAATACTTAAACCCAAACTAATAGCCCAGCCCACAAAAGGTAAATAATTAACTGCCGATATGGCCATATTCACGATGTATAGGCATAAAACCAGCATCCAATTTTGTTTTACCAAGTTAAAACTTTGTTTAAGAGCTTCGATTACGCCTACTTTTTTATCTATCAAAATATAAAAACTCATGCTAAAGAAGAAGCCCAGTAGCATACCGGGAATCACTAGCAATATAAAGCCTGCTAACACACTAAAGACCACCAGCAACCCTAAAAGCAGATATTTAAATACGAACGGTAACCCTTTTATAAAAGCTTGAATAGGGTTAATTTTTTTCTTTCTAACACTGGCTAACTGGGTAATCGTTACAGCTGGCAAAAAACTGACAGAAATGGCTAGCACTAACAACAACAAGCTGGCAATATAAATGATGCTTGCCGAGCTAAAACCAGCGCCACTCCCTACAGAAAAGGTAACGATGCCTACAATAATTACTACTACCAAAATTATTGCAATGACCGGTAGCGCAAAAAGAAAGACAAAAGTCAGGAGGTTGCGCAAAAAAGCTTCCCAGCTTTCTTTTATCAGTCCAAACACTCCAGACAGTATCGTTAAAAAATCTTGTTCATCGTGCTTTGTGCTAGCCGGCATAGCTACTCCTCAATTTAACTAACCTAATTCAATCACTTTAGTAGCATAGTGGTCAATGTGAATTTTCGTACTTGTAACTGAATAACTATAAGATTATTATTAAACTATTAGTTATAAGGAGGGCAAAATATGGGTCCTTTAGACTCGTTAGAAAAATACTTGGTTGATGTGTCAAAAAAATTGCCACAACTACCAAAAAACATTAAGAAGGTACTGGCAGACATTGCTCCCTGGGCGTCGCTGGTAGGCGCGGTTTTTTCCATTTGGGCAATATGGACGTTATGGAGCTGGGCGCACGCGGTAAGTGGTTTAGCTAAGTGGGCAAACGAACTAAACGCCATTTACGGTACAGGCCAAAGGGTGGCCGTAGAAAGAATGACCGTGACCGTATGGATAGGGCTGGCAATCTTATTAGTCGAAGCGATACTTCTTTTGGTAGCTTTTCCGGCGCTGCGTAAATACGCTAAGTCGGGATGGAATCTGTTGTTCTTGATGTCTATAGTTAATCTAGTGTATGGGGTGGTTATGATGTTCTCGTCGTATGGCGGAATTGGTAACCTATTTGGGACGATTATCGGCGCCGCTATTGGCTGGTATGTTTTATTCCAGATTCGAGAAATTTACTTGGGAAAGCCTAAGAAAGAAGAGCCTCAAGCTAAAGAAGAAAATTAAACAAGACAAATACTTTAATAAGAAAGGCGCTCTTTTGATGGATGAAGGGCGCTTTTATTGTCGCCAGTTACGGTATAATAAAATCAATTTATGACTTTAGACACTAAACCCTACAAAGGTGCGCGAGATTTTTACCCCGAAGACAAAAAACTGCAGAATTATATTTTTTCTGTTTGGCGGGAAGTTGCTCAATCGTTTGGTTACGAAGAATACGATGCTCCGATAATTGAGCCCATAGAACTATACAAAACCAAAACCAGCGAAGAGATTGTTAACGAACAAACATTTGCCTTTGAAGATCGCGCCGGTCGTCAGGTGACTATAAGGCCGGAAATGACCCCTTCTGTAAGCCGAATGATTGCGGCCAGACGACAAAATTTAGCTTATCCGGTTAGATGGTTTAGTATTCCGAATTTATGGCGTTATGAAAGGCCTCAACGAGGGCGGCTGAGAGAACACTGGCAATTAAACGTTGATTTGTTTGGTGTAGCGGGATTAGCTGGTGATCACGAAATAATTGTTTTGGCCGATGCGATCATGCACAGTTTTAAGGCCAAAAGCAACATGTTTACAATTAAAATAAACAGTCGTGTGTTAGTAGACCACATTCTTAGCGAATATGCAGGGTTAACCAAGAACCAGGTTGCTATGGTCGTGCGCTTGATTGACAGAATACACAAAATAGCTCAAGGCGAGTTTGAAAAAGCTCTGGCAGAAGCGGTGGGTGATAAAGCTGATACTTTGATTCAAATATTTAACGCTCAATCATCAGAAAGCAACGGTTTACCCAAAGAACTTCAACAACACAGCTCGTACTCCAAGCTGCACAAACTAAAGGTAATGCTGGCTCGCTGTGGTATTACAAATGTGCAGTTCGACATTTCTCTAATGCGTGGCTTTGACTACTATACGGATATCGTTTTCGAAATATTTGATAACGATCCGGAAAATAACCGTTCTTTATTCGGCGGGGGGCGCTATGACGGGCTGGTGGGGCAATTTGGCGTAGAACCAATACCGACCGTAGGTTTTGGTATGGGCGACGTTACAATTAAAGACTTTTTACAAACGCATAAATTATTACCAAAAACCGAAGCCTCGGCCGATTTGGTGGTTATCTTGATAGGGGACGTTTATATGGCGGCTCAAGAAGCGATAAAAACTTTGCGGGATGGCGGGCTTAAAGTTGCCGTCGATAGCACCGAACGCAAGTTAGATAAACAAATTAAGTCGGCCACCAAAGCCGGTTTTGAGTGGGCTATGTTCGTAGGCGAACAAGAAATCGCCAGCAACCGATACAACCTTAAGAACCTCCTAACCGGGCAAGAGCAACAGTTGTCTATTGCCGAAATAAACAAGCTTTTAGTAACCGAGAAATAATAAATTGTAAGACTATAACACACACCCAGTTCATTCCGTCGACTGGTAAATTTAACCCAAACCTGTTAAAGTGGCTTTCTGTATGAAAGTTGACATAAAATACCTAACTGAAACCGAAGTAAATATTACAAATATAGCTGATTTACAGGAGTTGCAAGAATCAAAACAAGAAGTAGTAAAGAAATTAGCCCGGCAAGTAAAACTAGCCGGTTTTAGACCAGGTAAGGTACCGCCGGCACTTGCCGAAAAACACATAGAGCCTAACCATCTGCAGAGCGAAGTGTTAAATGAAATAATAAACAAGCTTTATGCTCAAGCGATTGTAGAAAATAAATTGCGGGTTGTCTCTGATCCCAAAATAGAAATTAAAAAATACGTACCATTTACCAACTTAGAATTTGTTGCAGAGGTTGAAGTAATTGGCAAAATTAAACTACCGGACTACAAAAACCTTAAAATAGCCAAACAAGCCGTCAAGGTTACCGACAAAGAAATTGAGCAAGTCTTAACAAATCTGCAAAATCGCGATGCCAAATACAACGAGGTAGAGAGAGAAGCCAAAAACGGCGACAGAGTGACTATTGATTTCGAAGGCAAAGATTCTAAGGGCCAAGCGGTAAAGGGCGCCACCGGCAAAGATTATCCGCTGATGCTGGGTAGCAACACTTTTATTAAGGGATTTGAAGAGAATATTGTTGGATTGGAAGCCAAAACAGATAAATCTTTTACTCTAACCTTCCCCGAAGATTATCATCTAAAAGCCTTGCAAAATAAAAAAGTTACTTTTAACGTAACAGTGAAAAAAGTAGAACAACCCCAGAAAGACCCAATAGACGATAAGTTTGCCGCTAAAATCGGGCCGTTTAAAACTCTAAAAGAACTTAAGACGGATATAGAAAAGCATCTTAAAACAGAGAAAGAATACCAAGCTCAACGCGATTACGAAGAAACAATAATTAAAACCATAGCCTCGAAAGCGAAAGCAGCTTTGCCACAAAAACTGCTCGACGAACAAATGACCAAATTGGAAAACGAATTTAAACAAAGCTTAAGTTATCGTAACCAAACTATTGAGGAGTATCTAGAGGCTAACCAGCTTACTTCTGAGCAGTTTAAGGAGAAAGAGTTGCTACCGACTGCTAGAAAACGTCTATTAGCCGGCTTGGTGTTGAGTGAAATTGCCGAAAGAGAAGGGATTATCGTCAGCAATGAAGAAGTAGAAATCAGGAAGCAGATACTAAAAGGCAAATATTCGGATCAAAAAATGCAGGAGGAGCTGGCTAAACCACAAGCGACGCGTGAGGTAGCTAATCAGCTATTGACCGAAAAAACCATCGCCAAACTGGTAAGCTACACTAAATAACAACGCTTTAAGTACTCCTCCGAATACTACAAAAAATTATAACATCACATATAGACTAGGGGTTTGTCAAAATATAAACAATGAGTTTTTGATATTATATAAGGAGGATAAAGGAGAAATTTATGGGCTTTATAATACCAATAATAATTATTATCGGAGCAGTTTTGCTTGCTTCTATACGGCAAATCAACCAATATCAACGAGGTGTAAAGTTTACCTTGGGTAAATTTAGTGGCATTATGGAGCCTGGCTGGCGCTTGGTTATTCCGGTATTTCAAAGTTATCAAAAAATAGATATGCGGGTTAAGGCTGTCGATGTTCCGGATCAAGAGGCAATTACCAAAGACAATATTTCGGTAAAGGTAAATGCGGTTATCTATTACAAAATATCGGCTGCTGATAAAGCGGTTATAGAAGTAGAAGATTTCTTTAATGCCGTATCTCAATTAGCCCAAACTACCATGCGAAACGTAGTGGGCGAGGTAAGCTTAGACGAACTTTTATCGCAACGCGATCAAGTCGCTGAGAGAATTCGATCTATCGTCGATGAGGCCACAGACGCTTGGGGTGTGGCGGTATCGTCGGTGGAGCTCAAAGACGTAACGCTACCCGAAGAACTCAAACGAGTAATAGGAAAACAAGCTGAAGCCGAGAGGGAAAAAAGAGCGGTAATAATTAAAGCCGAAGGTGAGGTTATTGCCGCCAACAATCTTGCAACTGCCGCTAAAACGTTGTCGTCATCGGATGGAGCAATTCACTTAAGGACATTAAACACCATAAATGACGTAAGTTCAGACCAATCAAATACCATAATTTTTGCTGTTCCTATAGAAGTTTTAAAAGCCGTCGAGCGTTTTGGCAGAAAATAATCCGCAGTTTATTGACGAGGGGTTAAAGAAGATTATTGAGGGTACAGAACATTAAACAAATGTTATAAAAACTTTACCAGTAGGTTATTAAATGGAGCAAATACATATAGAAAGTGAAAACGAAGATCAAGACAGATATGTTTTTAGCGTTAACGTAAAGGAATATAACTATCAGGTAACTTTGTCTAAAAGTTACTACGAACAACTTTCCCAAAACAAAGTAACACCTAAAGAGCTGGTTAAACTTTCTTTTGAATTTTTGTTAAGTCGCGAAGGCCCGGAAAGCATTTTAAGACAGTTCGACGCTTCTGTAATTACACACTATTTTAAAGATTTCGAAGAAGTTATGCAGGATAAATTAAAACATTTGTAAAAGAAAAATTAGCACTCAATATTGACGAGTGCTAATTTTAAGATTAAAATAACTTATATGAGTTTATTAATTCCCACAGTAATAGAAACCGACGGTCGTATAGAGCGAGCATATGACATATACAGCCGTCTACTAAAAGATAGAATTATATTTTTGGGTGACGAAGTAAACCAGCATACCGCTAATTTGGTAGTAGCGCAGATGTTGTTCTTAGAAGCCGAAGACCCAAAAAAAGATATAACATTTTACATCAATAGCCAAGGAGGGAGCATTTATGACGGCATGGCCATCTACGATACCATGCGGTTTGTTAAATGTGACGTGCAGACCGTAGGTGTTGGTATGCAGGCTAGTATGGGTGCTATTTTATTAAGTAGTGGCACAAAAGGTAAGCGTTTACTGTTACCTCACAGCAAGGTAATGATTCATCAGCCGACCAGCGGTACCAAGGGTAGAATTACCGATATGGAAATTGATCTTAAAGAAGGCTTAAAAGCTAAGAAGCTGTTAAATGAGATTTTAGCAAAGAACACCGGTAAAAAGCTGTCCAAAATTGAGATTGATGTTGAAAGAGATTATTGGATGAGCGCCGAAGAAGCAGTGGAATACGGTCTGGCAGATAAAGTGATAAGCAAAAGAAGTTAAAGCCGGTAAACAAGTTGGGTAAACAATATTTTAAGACTTTAACGCCCGAAGAGATTTGCGTTAACGATAAACCGTATAGAATACAAAGACTTACCGGTTTTGACGAACTAGTAGCCCATCCGAGTGACGAAGATCAGACCCTGGACTATATTTACACAGTGAGAGCCAATCGCCATGCGACATCTGTCCGAGAAGTGGCTAAAAAGACTTTTGGCAATAATTTACCGGAAGGATTTAGAACCGAAAATTTTTTGGCGAAAATTATGGATCTAGGCAAACACTGTTTAATTGGTGTAATTGACGTCAGCAATAGCGAAAGAGAAAATAACTGGGGTTTAAAAATTGTCGCTGAAGTTTCTAAGAAGCCTGGGTTTTTATCTAAAGAATTTGAATATCAGCAGTTTGGAGACATTGACCACGGAGAAGGGGAAGGTCAGTTAATTCACTATTCCGTGACAAAATTTGCTCTTAATAGTTTTATTAATAAAAGACATAAAAGCAGAGTAAGGCCTACTGATCTCGATTGAAAAACTTACAAAAATGAAAAATAATTTGACAAACTTTTTACAACGATTCAGAATATTAACCAAGAAGTAGATTGCTGGGCAGTGCTCGCGTGTCTTTGTAAAGCGTTGTATCGAAAGCCCCGCTAGGGTTGACTTCAATATCAAAAAAATTGAAAGACATCAACATAACCATAAGGGGAGCAAAATTTTAGTATGGCGAAAGCAAGCGCTACTGCATCACCTGCCAGTCGCAGGGTATTTTATACTAAACATCAAGATATTGAACTCCCAAATCTAATCGACCACCAAATCAGAAGTTTCAACTGGTTTGTAGAAGAGGGTTTGGGTGAACTATTGGCCGAAATCAGCCCAATAGAGGACTACACCGGACAAAAACTTACCTTAAGTTTTAAGAGTTGTTATTTTGACGAACCAAAAATGACAGAAATCGAAGCCCGTGAAGATAACACCAGCTATGAGGCTTCACTAAAGGCTTTAGTCGAGCTCAAAAATAAAGTAACCGGTGAAGTTAAAGAAAGCGAAATCTACCTAGGCGATTACCCTTGGATGACCAGCCGCGGTACTTTTATCATCAATGGCGCCGAGCGGGTGGTTGTCAGTCAGCTAATCCGAAGCCCAGGAGTATTCTTTAAAAGCGAAAATATCGGCGGGCAAAAATTATACACGGCGAAAGTAATACCCAATCGTGGTGCCTGGCTGGAATTTGAAACAGCTTCTACCGGGGCGTTGTATGTAAAAATTGACAGACGACGAAAAATTGCCGTCACAACTTTGCTAAAGGCTCTTGGAATGAGCGTAGGGGCTATCAAAGAGGCTGTTAAACACGTGGACACTGGTAAGTTAAATTACATTGACGCTACCCTAGAAAAAGATCCTTCTAAGAGCGGTGGCGAAGCTTTAATAGAAGTATACAGACGATTGCGTCCTGGAGACTTGGCTACCATAGAAAATGCCCGGACTCTACTAGAAAATATGTTTTATAACTTCAAACGCTTCGACTTTAGCCGTGTAGGACGCTATAAAATTAACAAGCGACTCGATTTAGATGTTCCAAATACCGTTGAAAACAGGATAATACGACGCGAAGATTTGATTGCTATTATTGCCGAACTAATACGGCTAAATAACACCCAGGAACAAGAAGATGACATTGATAGCCTGGCTAACAGGCGTATTAAACTGGTGGGCGAATTAGTTCAAAGGCAGTTTAGAATCGGTCTACTTCGGATGGAGCGTAACGCTAAAGATCGTATGAGTATGAGCGAAATCGAAAATGTTTCGCCAGGTCAGCTCATAAATGCCCGTCCGATAGTGGCAGCAGTGCGGGAGTTTTTTGCGAGCTCTCAGCTGAGTCAATTTATGGACCAAATAAACCCATTGAGCGAACTAGCTCATAAGCGTCGTTTGAGTTCGATGGGGCCCGGCGGATTAAGCCGAGAGCGAGCAGGCTTTGACGTGAGAGATGCCCATGCCACGCATTATGGCCGTATTTGTGCTGCCGAAACTCCCGAGGGATCTAATATCGGCTTGGTTTTGAACATGGCTACTTACGCCAGAGTTAATGATTACGGCTTCGTCGAAACCCCTTATCGTAAGGTTATTAATTCACTACCGGCGAAAAAATTGGTTGGACAAATAGCCGGAATCGACTTTGAAGATGCCAAAGGTCGAGTGATTGTGGCCAAAAACAAAGTGATAACCGCTAAAGACGTTGATAAACTGTCCAAAATCAAGGGGCGGGCTACTTGGCCTATCAGGGCGTACGTTACTAATGAGATTGTCTATCTGGATGCGGCAGATGAAGAAAAAGCCGTCATTGCCGGTGCCGGAAATGAAATTGATGAAAAAGGACGTTTTCTCTACGACCGGGTCTCGGTACGCAACCGTTTAATAGCGGGTGAAGCAGATTCATACGAGGTCACTCATATGGACGCGGCAATGAAACAGATTGTTGGAACTTCAGCTGCTCTAATACCTTTTATAGAAAAAAATTATGTATTAAGAAGCTTGATTGGGAGTAACCAACAGCGTCAGGCAATACCACTAATTCGTCCGCAATCGCCGGTTGTCGGGACCGGTATAGAAAGGGTCATTGCTCGTAATAGCGGCCAGATAGTCGAAGCCGAGGCTAACGGGACGGTGCTTTCTGCAACCGCTGACGAAGTTGTGGTGGATTATGGACAATATAAGAAATCCTATCATCCGGTGCATTTTCAAAGGAGTAATCAAGGCTCGTCTATAAATCAAAAGGTGGTAGTTAATACCGGAGACAAAGTTAAAGAAGGTGATGCCATTATTGAGGGCATGAGCATTCAGGATGGCGAACTGGCTCTAGGGAAAGATTTGTTAGTAGCCTTCATGCCTTGGCAAGGCTATAACTTCGAAGATGCTATTGTCATCAGTGAAAGATTGGTTAAAGAAGACGTGTTTACCAGTATTCACATCGTCGATTTTATGACCGAAGTTCGCGAAACAAAACTGGGTCCCGAGGTTGTTACTAGAGATATACCAAACGTTAGCGAAGAATCGTTACGTCATTTGGGTGACGACGGTGTTGTTGCGATAGGATCGGAAGTTCACCCGGGAGATATTCTAGTTGGTAAAATAACTCCAAAAGGCGAACAAGAATTATCGAGCGAAGAGCGTTTATTGAGAGCTATTTTTGGAGAAAAAGCCAAAGAGGTGCGTGATACATCTCAACGCATGAGCAACGGCAAGCATGGCAAAGTAGTTGGTGTCAAAGAATTTAGTCGAGAAACCGGCCATGAACTTAAAGCAGGGGTGATTAAGCAGATTCAAGTTTTTGTGGCTCAGATGCGTAAAATAGCTGTTGGCGACAAACTGGCCGGCCGGCACGGCAACAAGGGCGTGATCGCAAAAATCTTACCGGTTGAAGATATGCCCTACACCGAAGACGGTACGCCTATAGACATAGTGTTAAATCCGTTGGGCGTGCCAACGCGTATGAACTTAGGTCAGCTATTTGAAACTCATTTGGGCATGGCGGCTAAAGTGTTGGGTATTAAGGTGGCCAGTCCAACTTTTGACGGAGTTCCGATACAGACAATCAAAGATTTACTTAAAAAGGCCAATCTGCCGGAGGATGGAAAGCAACAACTGTATGATGGCCGTAGCGGCGAACCCTTCAAGGAGCGTACTACCACGGGGATTATGTATGTCATTAAATTGGATCACATGATAGTTGACAAAATTCACGCCCGCTCTACCGGCCCTTACACCATGGTTACTCAGCAACCACTGGGTGGCAAAGCGCAAAATGGTGGCCAGCGACTAGGTGAAATGGAAGTGTGGGCGCTAGAGGCTTATGGCGCAGCTAACACCTTGCAAGAGATGCTAACTATAAAATCCGATGATGTTTACGGTCGTGCCAAAGCTTACGAATCTATCATAAAACAAACCGAAATTGTCGGACCAAAAGTACCCGAGAGCTTTAATGTATTAGTAAAAGAACTCCAAGGCCTTGGCTTAAAAGTAGATTTGATTGATCAAAGTGGCGGTCAAGCCGTTGATGCCGAAGATTTATTGGAAGAGAATATCAAGGAAGAAGCAAGATTAAAGCCAGAGATTGAAGCACCTCAAGATCTAGCCAGTGATGTTGACGTTACGGAAGACGTAATTGCAGACGAATTTACAATGCTTGAAGAAGAGCCTGGAGAAGACAGTGTTGAAAATGTTGAAGCAGCCGAGACTGAAGCCACGGATGTAAACGATCTAGGAGAGGAGGTAGAAAATGCGTAAATACTCACACGGTACGAATATTGCCGACTTTGATGCCGTCAGATTGGCAATCGCTAGTCCAGAGGATATTTTAGATTGGAGTTATGGCGAGGTCACCAAGCCAGAAACTATTAATTATAGAACGCAAAAGCCGGAGCGCGATGGATTGTTTTGTGAAAAAATTTTTGGACCAGTCAAAGACATTAATCCTCATGATGCTAAATACAAAGGTCTGCGTAGCCGGGAAGCAGCCGTCGATAAGAACGGCGAAATAGTCACCAAGTCGATTGTACGACGCGAACGTATGGGGCACATTAGTTTAGCCAGCCCTGTCACGCACATTTGGTTCTTGAGGGGTACGCCAAGCGCTATAGGTTTGGTACTCAATATGACTGTTAAGAACTTAGAAAGAATAGCTTATTTTGCCAGTTACGTAATACTAAAGGTAGATATAGCCAAGCGCGACCAATTATTAACCGATAAAGAAACTGAATTTGAAGCAGCCAAACAAGCCATCGACTCGAGGTATGAAAAGTTAATAAGCAGTGATGATAATGCTAATGTTAAAAAACTAGCGTCCGAGCGAAGTCAAGAGCACGAAGAACTTCTTCAAAGCTTTGAAAAAGCCAAAGAGCAACTCGATAGCCTGCAAGTTCACGCCTTGATTAGCGAAACAGATTATCGAAACTTACCGGAAGAGTTTCAAGAGCTGATAAAAGTTGGAATGGGTGGTCGGGCAGTTTTAGAAATGCTTGAATCTATTGACTTGGGTGAGCTTATTATTGAACTTAACCAAGAAGTCGAGGAGGCCAAAGGTCAGCGTAAAAAGAAGATAATGAAACGACTTCGCATATTAGAAAGCATGCTAAGAGCCGGTATTAGGCCGACCAGTATGTGTATATCTGTTTTACCGGTGATCCCACCCGATTTGAGACCCATGGTACAGCTAACCGGTGGCCGTTTCGCCACCAGCGATTTGAACGATCTTTATCGTCGAGTTATTAATAGAAATAATAGATTGAAAAAGCTGATAGATTTAAAGGCGCCAGAGGTTATTCGTCGTAACGAAATGCGCATGCTGCAAGAAGCTGTAGACGCTTTGGTGGATAATAATTCTACCCGTAGTGGTCGAGCCGTATCTAACACCGGTCAGCGACGCAGGTTAAAATCGCTGAGTGATATGTTGCGTGGCAAACAAGGCCGTTTTCGCCAAAACCTGCTTGGTAAGCGTGTCGATTATTCGGGTCGTTCGGTAATAGTATCAGGGCCTGAGCTTAAGATTGACGAGTGCGGCTTGCCAAAGATGATGGCTCTGGAACTGTTTAAGCCTTTTGTTATCGGGCATCTAATAGCCGAAGAAAAGGCACACAACATTCGGAGTGCAACACGGCTAATCGAGTTGGGAGAAGTTGTTGTTTGGGATGCTCTAGATGAAGTAATCAAAGGGAAATACGTGTTGTTAAATAGAGCGCCTACGCTACATCGCCTAGGAGTTCAGGCTTTTCACCCTAAATTGATTGAAGGTAAGGCCATACAGCTACATCCTTTGACCTGCAAGGGGTTTAATGCTGACTTTGACGGCGATCAAATGGCTGCACATTTGCCACTAAGTGATTCAGCCCAGTTGGAAGCTCAAGAAATTATGGCTTCTAACAAAAATTTACTGAAACCGGCAGATGGCTCGCCAGTACTACATATAGAACAGGACATTGTTTTGGGGCTGTACTACATAACTTACGACAAATACGTTTCAGATAAAGTAAAAAACTATGTCAGTGTGGAAGAGGCGCTTATGGCTTATGATGAAGAAGCTATCAAGCTACAAAGCCCAATTAAGGTATCTTATCAGGGTGAAAAAATTCAAACAACGTTGGGTAAACTACTGTTTAACGAGTTATTTTCTGCCGATTTCCCATATCAAAACGAACCAATGACCAAAAAGAAAATTCAAGCCGTAATGGCTTTAGTTTATGAAAAATACGGACAAGAGACTACTGCCAAAATAGCTGATGAACTCAAAGACTTGGCTTTTAAATACGCCACCGTATCGGGGTTGTCTATGGGGATGGATGACTTTTTAGAGGTCAGGTGTATAGAAGACTTAATTAAAGAAGGTGAAGAACGAGCTGCTACTATCAGTGATCAGTACGACGCCGGGTTTATGACGGACGAGGAGCGCTATCGTCTGACTGTTGAAAACTGGACGAAAATTGATAGTAGAGTACAGCAAGAATTGGCCGAGCAGCTATCCGATCAAGACAATTCTATGTCGATTGCAGTCACTTCCGGAGCCCGCGGTAACATCAATCAGATGAAAAACTCCGTAGGTATGTTAGGGGTGGTATCGGACACCAGTGGTCGGGCCATTGAGCTACCAATTAAGGTGGGTTATAAGCAGGGCCTAACGCCCTTAGAGTACTTTACCGGTACCAGGGGTACAAGAAAAGCCCTGATAGACATAGCTTTGAAAACCGCCGATTCGGGCTATTTGACCAGGCGCCTGGTGGATGTCAGTCAGGATGTTTTTACAGTAGATGACGATCAAGAAGACCCAGGCTTTATGTTTTATAAAAGCGACAGTGACTATATAGGAAATAGCTTTGCCGTAAGAATAGAGGGCCGTTTTGCAGCTGAAGACGTGACCATTGATAACAAGAAAGTTATCAGCAAAGGTGACTTAATAACTCGTTCGGTAGCCAGCCAGATTGCTGAAAGTAGCCTGGAAGGGGTGAAAGTGATGAGCGTTCTATCCAGCGGTTCAATCAGGGGGGTGAATCGTAAAAGCTACGGAATAGACCCAGCCACGGGACAACTAGTGGCCAATCACCATCCAGTAGGCGTAATAGCAGCTCAGAGTCTCGGAGAGCCTGCTACCCAATTGTCGCTAGATTCCAAACACCGCGCCGGAGCGGTATTGGCTGACGAAACAGCTCAGGGGCTAAACCGTGTAGAGGAGTTATTTGAAGCCAGGTCGCCAAAAGGAGAGGCCTACTTGTCGGAAATCGCGGGAGTGGTGAGTGTAAGAGAAGAAGCCGATTATTACGTGGTTCAAGTAACCGGCAAAGAAGAACAAGAAATAAAACTAGAAATCAAAAACAGAGTTGCCAGTATATCGGATGGACAAGAAGTAAGGGTAGGCGATGTCATAGCGGCTGAAAAAGACGGATCGAATCCAATTACTGCGTCCGTTGACGGCAGTGTTTATTTTGACGGTAAGTACGCAATCTTGCATCCAAAAAATCAATCTGTGCAACGATATGAGATACCAGGGTACAGACAGCTAGAAGTCGCCGAGGGTGATGAAGTTGAGGCTGGAGATCAATTGACAAGCGGTTCCGTTAATCTGCAAGATTTATTGCGACTGAAAGGCGTAGAACCCACTCAGCGCTATATCATTAACTCTATTAGCCGAATATTTGCTAACCAGGGTCAAAACATAGCCGATAAACACTTAGAAATTGTTATACGACAAATGTTCAGCAAGGTTATAATTGATGATCCCGGAGAAAGTGAATTCGTTATAGGCGACATTGTCAGTAAAGCTAACGTAATCGAGGCTAACCTACAGTTAGTGGGCGAAGGTAAAAAACCTGTGGGGTACAGCCAGCTACTGTTAGGTATAACTAAAGTGTCAACTCAGGCAGACAGTTTTTTGAGTGCTGCCAGCTTCCAGGACACTAACCGCGTATTAATTGCAGCAGCCACGAGAGGTAAAATTGATCAGCTGTATGGGTTAAAAGAAAACGTTATCCTAGGTCGAAAAATACCGGTGGGCACGGGTGTGAAGAATCAGGAAGATGAACTGATTGACGATTAGAGGAGTATCTGTTTAAATAAGGAGCTGTATGCCAACAATTAACCAACTAATCCGCAAACCGCGCAAACAGTCGAAAAGTAAAAGCAAATCACCGGCTTTGTTAAGAATTACTAATAATCTTAAAACAGTCAATTACGAAAAGCCGGCACCTTTTAAGAGAGGTGTTTGCGTTAAGGTTACCACCAAGACACCTAAAAAACCTAATTCGGCGTTGCGCAAAGTGGCGCGTGTGCGTTTAACCAACGGTCACGAAGTGTGGGCTTATATCGGAGGTGAGGGACATAATTTACAAGAACACGCAGCGGTTTTGGTTCGTGGGGGACGGGTCCCGGATCTCCCGGGTGTCCGTTATCATATAGTTCGTGGTTCACTAGATTTGCAGGGAGTTGCTAATCGAAAACGTGGACGTAGTCGATACGGAGTTAAAAAAGCTTGATTGTATTGCAATTTGAAATAGGAGTTCAAACAAGTAATTGTAACTATAAGTCGGAGGGAAAGGATGGTAACCAAAAATCCTTTTTGTACTCCTATCTCCGACGAAAAAGTGGCTTTCGTGACCCTTCGGCAATTGCCGAAAGACGGAAGAGGAAAGGAACGGTACAAAAATGCCACGAAAAAAAACCAGAGATTTGGTTCGCGATATAGGGCCGGATCGAAAATATAACAATGTTCGGTTACAAAGACTAATTAACCGCGTTATGTTAAATGGCAAAAAGCAGTTAGCCGAAAGTATAGTATATGAAGCTATGGACAAAGCGGCAAGAAAAATGAAGAGCAAAGATCCTCTAGAGACCCTAAACAAAGCTCTTGATAATGTAAAACCAGTTCTAGAAACTCGTTCGCGCAGAATTGGCGGAGCTAACTACCAAATACCATTTGAGGTAAAAGGCCAGCGCCAAACACATTTAACTATAATGTGGTTCGTGGCTGCCGCTAGAGCCAGAAAGGGTATGCCTATGTCGGATCGTTTGGCAGCCGAGATTGTTGATGCCTGCAATAATACTGGGGCGGCAATTAAAAAACGGGAAGATGTACAAAAAATGGCTGAAAGTAACCGAGCCTTCGCTCACTTTGCCAGGAGTTAATAAAATGTCGCACGAGATAATACCCACCAATCACCAAAGCCACCAGCAAGAAGCCGCGCCGGAAGTAAAAATTTGCGGCGTTAGCCATGATTCACACTTTTTTATGGGCGAATATGGTAGTAAAGGGAAACCAAGGCAGATTTTCGAGGTACAAATACCTAAAAATCAGTCTGACGCAAAACGTTTTGAAGTTGGTTTAGGCGAGCCAAGGGAGTGGTGTGAGGTGCAAGTGAATAGCCAAGAAGAGACTCCAAAAGGCTTAGAAATTTTAGCATCTAAGGTAGTCGAGACTGTGGTGTATTTAAATGATAATAAGGATGGGGAAGGATAAATATGACTAACAAAAACATATCACTAGAGCATCTCAGGAATATTGGCATTATTGCTCATATTGATGCTGGCAAAACAACAGTCACCGAAGGTATTTTGTATAGAACGGGGCTTAAACATAAAATTGGTGCCGTGCACGAGGGAGAAACCACAACGGACTGGATGGCTCAAGAACGTGAGAGAGGAATTACCATTGTCTCAGCGGCTGTAACTTGTTTTTGGCGTGAGCATCAGATAAATATAATCGATACCCCGGGCCATATTGATTTTACAGCCGAAGTAGAGCGCTCTTTAAGGGTACTAGATGGCGCTGTAGTGGTTTTTGACGGTAAAATGGGTGTAGAGAGTCAGTCGGAAACTGTTTGGCGTCAAGCCGATAAATATAAGGTGCCACGGGTTTGTTTTATAAATAAAATTAACCAAACCGGCGGAGATTTTTATAAAAGCTTGGAAAGTATTCATCACCGGTTAAATAAATTGGCTTTCCCTATTCATTTGCCTATCGGGTTTGAACAAGGAGTTAATGGAATTGTCGACCTGGTAACCCAAAAAGCCTATCAGTATAGCAACTTTACCGATAAAGAGCTAAAAGAAGTAAATGTCCCAGAAGAAATGCAAGATAAAGTCAAAAAATACCGTAGTCTCTTGATAGAAAATGCTGTAGCCGAGGATGAGGAGGTGCTGGAAAGATACTTGGAGGTTGGCGAAGAAGGATTGAGCGAACGAGAGATAATTAAAGCTATTCGGACCGCTACTTTGAGTGGTAAATTTTTCCCTGTCAGCGGCGGTGACGGCAGGGGTGTCATTGTTGAGAAAATCCTTGACCTGGTAGTCAACCTCTTACCTAGCCCAATCGATAGGGAAAGTGTTTGGGGGACACATCCTAAATCAGGCGAAGAAATAGAAAGAAAGCCTACAGACAAAGAACCATTTTGTGCTCTAGCTTTTAAGATAGCTACCGATCAGTTTGTAGGTAAGCTGGCCTACTTTAGAGTTTACTCTGGCAAGATTAAATCCGGGACTTATGTTTTAAATGCATCTACAGGCGAAAAAGAACGAGTAGGGCGAATTGTTCGCATGCACGCCGATAAACGCGAAGATGTTACAGAAGTAGGTGCTGGAGACATTGCTGCAATTGTCGGGTTGAAGGGTACGACTACCGGAAATACACTGTGCGATGCCCCTCATCCGATAATTTTGGAGAGTATCACTTTCCCGGAGCCACCAGTGAGTATTGCCATCGAACCGGCTACTAAAGCCGATCAAGAAAAAATGAGTTTAGCCTTGCAGCGCTTAGCCGAAGAAGATCCTACTTTTCGAATCAAGGTAGATCACGAAACCGGTCAGACTATTATTAGCGGCATGGGCGAACTACACCTGGAAATAATTGTTGATCGTATGAAGCGCGAATTCAGCGTAGAAGCGAGTGTCGGTGCGCCGCAAGTGGCCTATCGTGAAACTATCACTAAAGACGGGGTAGAGGTCCAGGGTAAGTTCATCCGTCAATCTGGCGGTAGAGGTCAATATGGTGACGTTTGGCTGAGGTTGTTTAAAAATGAGGCCGGGAAGGGCTTTGAGTTCATAAACAGTATCAAGGGGGGTGTTATACCCAGCGAGTATATACCAGCCGTTAGAACTGGAGTCGAAGAGGCAATGGCTAGCGGTGTTTTGGCCGGCTATCCGGTGGTAGATTTAAAGGTTGAACTCTATTTTGGCAGTTACCACGATGTCGACTCTTCGGAACTGGCTTTTAAGATAGCCGGAAGTATTGCACTACAAGACGGCGTAAAAAAAGCCGACCCTGTTTTACTGGAACCGATAATGAAATTGGTAGTAGTAACGCCAGAAGAATTTATGGGTGATGTCATTGGCGATTTAAATTCTAAACGAGGACGAATCGATAAAATGGAAGACCTAACCTCGGGAATTAAAGAAATTACAGCCTTCGTACCGCTCGGAGAAATGTTTGGCTATACTACAACGCTACGCTCTAATACTAAAGGGCGCGCTAGCTCCTCAATGGAATTAGACCACTACGCTCAAGTACCGCATCACGTAGCCGAGGCAATCATTGCTAAAAACGCTAAGTAAATATGAGTCACCTACAAGAAAACTAACTCGTCTTCAAGGCACAACCAAGTGGTCTAAATGGACCGCATATTAAAAAATGGTTATATACCACTTTACAAACAGATACTTAATTGGTTACAATTCACTAGTAGCTCGTTAAGAGTGGAGTGCTCGTAACGAATAAAAAACAAAGTAGCAATTTTAAGGAGATTAAATGGCAGACACATTTAAAAGAGATAAGGCGCACGTAAACGTGGGGACCATGGGGCACGTTGACCACGGCAAAACTACTCTTACGTCCGCAATCACACAGGTATTGTCAAAGCGCTTACCAAGCGATATAAATAAACCTATAGCTTTTGATCAAATAGACAATGCACCGGAAGAAAAGGCACGGGGTATCACTATTGCCACTTCTCACCAAGAGTATGAGAGTGAAAAGCGCCACTATGCGCATGTTGATATGCCAGGGCATGCCGACTACATCAAAAATATGATTACCGGGGCAGCTCAAATTGATGGCGCTATTTTAGTGGTCTCGGCTGCGGATGGCCCTATGCCCCAAACTCGCGAACACGTCTTGCTAGCTCACCAGGTTAATGTTCCCTATATCATCGTGTATCTGAACAAGATGGACTTGGCTGATCCGGAACTAGTCGAGTTGGTAGAAATGGATATCAGAGAGCTACTCAAGAAATTTGAATTTGATGAAAATGCTCCCATTATTAAGGGTAGTGCTACCAAGGCTCTAGAGGGTAGCAAAGAGGACGAAGACTCGATCATGGAGCTAATCAAGGCTATGGATGAATATATTCCCGAGCCTAAGCGTGATTTAGACAAGCCCTTTAGAATGGCTATTGAGGACGTATTTAGCATAAAGGGTCGAGGCACGGTGGCAACCGGTCGTATTGACCAAGGAGTGGTCAAAATTAACGATGAAGTTGAAATTGTCGGTATTCGTCCAACTAAAAAGACGGTTGTTACCGGTGTGGAGATGTTTAAGAAAAGCTTAGACCAGGGCCAAGCCGGTGATAACGTTGGAGTATTGCTTCGGGGGATAGAGCGTGAAGATATTGAACGGGGTCAGGTGTTGTGTAAACCGGGTTCAATCACGCCTCATACCGAATTTGATGGTGAAGTGTACATCTTAACTAAAGAAGAAGGCGGTCGTCATACTCCATTCTTCAAAGGGTATAAGCCGCAGTTTTATTTCCAAACCACTGATGTCACGGGTGAAGTTGAGCTTCCGGCAGATAAGGAAATGGTGATGCCAGGTGATACAGTCACCTTCAAGGTTAAGTTGTTGGCGCCAATTGCTATGGAACAGGGAACTCGTTTTGCTATTCGCGAGGGTGGCAGGACTGTCGGTGCCGGAGTAGTTACGAAGATAGTCAAGTAACAAGCAAGATTAAATCCATGACTGACGCACCTTCCCCAAAAACTACCAGTCAAATAGGTAAACAACGCATTCGTATCCGCCTGAAAGCTTACGATCATAAAGTTATAGATCAGTCTGCTAAGCAGATAGTGGACACTGCTTTACGAACCGGCGCTAACATCGCCGGCCCGATACCTCTGCCGACTAGAAAAACAATCTATACGGTGGTTAAGAGTCCGCATATTTACAAAAAAGGCAGGGAACAGTTCGAGATGCGGATACATAAGCGTTTAATAGACATCACAGAACCGACTCCAAAGACAATCGACAGTTTAATGAACTTGTCGTTGCCGGCCGGGTGTGACGCCGAAATCAAGATGTAGCTATTTGTTTGCGCTAAGTGTTGTGCCAAAGAAAAACCGCCTGAAAAGGCGGTTTTTCTAGATGAGAGCGAACTCACCTCCCCGCTAGCTTAATTAAGCCATTCCTCAAAAATATAACTTACAAAAAGGGGCTAATTTAGCGATTTACAACAATTTACCTATAATAAAACCTAAGCCATGAAAAAAAGAAGCAGTAAAATCAAAAACGCTTTTGCTAAAGTGCATTTTTTGTGGTTTGTAGTGCTGGCCGTAGGTACGCTAATTATTATTTGGTTGTTGCCAATAGACGAAAAGTTAAACGAAGTTAATGCACCTAACCTTAATGCTCAAAAGTATGTAATGTCAAAAGACTATAAAATAGCCGTCGAAGATGGTTTTTTATACAGGATAAATCGTACTAATTTTGGAGGATTAAAGGCAGTCACTATCAAACAGACTGCTCCGATAAGTGAGGTCAATATTACGGTAAAAAAGCCAACAAGTGCTACTCTCAATATTTTGAATGCTACTGACTACACCAAAATCTATCTCAATGGGCGGTCGCTTGACACAAAGCTTTATCCTGCGAATATTTATTATAGTAAAAATCTGAACGACAAACGTGCGATTTTAAGTTATATAAGATCTAGCGAAGTCTTAACCGAGCCTAAGGGCGCTTATGTAACTCTCAGTTTAAAGCGTGGAGAAAACGAAATAAAACTGATTACAGAAAAAGAAGGGCGGGAGTTAAAGTTTAATGTTGCCTCGGATTTTCACTCTGGATATACAATCGGTTTAATAGGCTTAGCCGAGATGCTTCAAGACAATCCCGACTTTATTATTTTAAACGGTGATATTGTAGATTATGGCAACAAAGCCGAATACATATTAGTGTCAGCTTTGACCGAACTGAGCCCCATACCGATTTATACCAATATTGGTAACCATGAGAATTGGCAAAACGGTAAAAAGTTTTACCAAAACTACTTTGGTCCCTTTAATAAAAGTTTTGTTTATAAAGACGCACTTTTTGTTTTTTTGGATAATCATACGGGGCGTATTTCCGACAAGCAATTTAAATGGCTCGATGAGGTATTAAGAAACGCCCAAGAAAAACATAAATTTGTTTTTACGCACATGCCTGCTATTGACGCTCATTCTGAAAAGTTCGATTCAACTAAATATAAATATCCAGAAATGGCACACAACATGTATCAAAAGGCAGAGAGCGACCGCTTAATCTCGGTACTTGACAACAACCACGCCGACGTTTTATTTAGCGGTCACAACCACATATATAATCAGTTTGGGGTTTCAACCTTTATTCAGGCTAACTCCGGAACATTGGGTGGCAAAACGAGCACCGTGGACGAAGTAGCGTACCTGAAAGTCAGAGTTGATGATAAAAAAATCTCTATTGACAAAGCGGAATTGGCTAACGGTGCTGGCAGTTTCAACAAAGAACATGATGATCGTCTACTATTAATTAAGACTATTGCAAAACCGTTTATATACGATAAGCGAAACAGCATAATGTTCTCATTGTTAGCGGTGATTACAGTATCAGGGCTATTTGTTTTTAGCCGAATAAAAATTAAATAAGTTGGGCATAGTATAATTATAAACTTATGGAGGAATAAATGGATCAAGAACAACCTAACCAAAAACTAAACTTCACGATAGACCCCAATAAATCGCCTGTCTATCAAGTCGATAGCTATTTAATAGGATCCAATGACCACAACGTAACTTTTAGCTTTGCTCAAAGCGTGCTAGGCAGTAACCAACAAAACGTAATATCAAGGGTTGCTCTAACTAGAACCCAAGCTAAAGATTTCTTAAAAAATTTAAATGACCACATAGAGAAATTTGAAGTTTAATTATTTTAAAAATACGATAGTAATATTGCCGTCACTGACAAAATGATTAATAGGCTTTGGAATACCGGTTAACAACTGGCCCGAATGGTAGTTTTCGATTGACTGCACAAAGCCCGCTTTTTTTAATGAGCTTACTATATAGTCTCTTTCGCAGTCGGTATCGTTGTTGGTAGCGTGAGTTATTTGAAAGGTGTCTTTTCTGTAGCCTAAACCAGTGTCTTCGGTAGCCGCTCCTAACCATACTGAAGCTCTTTCAAGATCGGGGGCGTGAGCTATATGCCAGATGTCTTTTGTTGATAATTTGGTAAAGATATTTTCATCTATTCCCCAAAAACGGACGTGGTGCCGATAACGCGGACCACGGCCGGTTTGTTTTTGAAAACCGATGTCCTGTTTGCGTCCAAACAGATATAGAGAGCTAAACGGAGCTGTTTTGTATGGTTTATTAACGATAAAACAAACAATGTGTTTAACTAAATTTTTTGGGTTATTTTGATCGGCAATATACCAACCACTTTTTAAGAACGCTCTACTAAGCTTAGAGTAATCGCCAACTAAAATTAAATTAACGGGATCCAGCGGTAACCCATCCGGAGTTAAGGCATATCTAGGGATGTGTTTTTTACCGATTAAAAGTACCTTGAATCTAATACTGAAGGGGAATATCAGATAGGCACTCAAGATGTAGACAATCAATACACCCCAAAGCCAGCCAGTTTTGTTAGTAAAGAACGGTAAAACGTTAAAAAAGATTAAATACAAAATGAACAGCGGGAATAATATGTTAAAAATTCTTATTAATATCCTAGTGTAAAGGTTAAAAACTTTGTGAAATAACGACATATGTTTTATTTGCCTAAACAATATGGTGAATAGCCGCTATTTTGATAGCCCAATAAACAGTAGCTCGTCTTTTATAGGCTTTTTGAAGCGGTTATATAACAGCGTTTTTAGTCTAGCAAAAAACATCTACGCGTAGCAAAAGAGCATAGGAAGTGGCTTTTTCTTGACTACAAGTGATCGGTTTGCTAAACTACCCACGAGATTGTATCGTTACTTGGTGAGTCGGTAAGTCTGTTGACTAACAGAAACTGTCGTTCCACCAAGTGTTTTTGTGCCTAGGGGCAATCGAAAGTAAATGCTCAATGGGCTTAATACTATCTTTAAAGAAGGAATATGAATTGAAGGCGCTAATTACCAGAAAAATAGGAATGTCGAGCGTCGTCGGGAGTGACGGTGAGTTACTTGGCGTGACTTTGCTTTCAGTTAAAGATAATACTATCACCGATGTCAAGACTAACGAAAAGCACGGTTATCAAGCCGTGCAACTAGGTTTCGAAACTGCCAAAAGATTGTCGAAACCTCTGATGGGCCAGTTTAAAAAAGCCAAGGTGTTGCCCAAGATAGTCAGAGAGTTTCATACGAATGAAGATGTCAGTGAATTGAAAATAGGTGACAAAATTGAAATCGATACATTTAGTGTCGGAGATAAGGTAGATGTTACCGGGTTGTCTAAGGGCAAGGGTTTTGCTGGTACGATTAAGAGGCATAATTTTCATCGCGGCCGCAAAACACACGGAGGTCAATCTTATAGGCGACCGGGCTCGATTGGTTCTATGTATCCCCAAAAGATATTTAAGGGTAAAAAGATGGCTGGACATGTGGGACACAATCAAGTCACGGTCAAAAATTTACAAGTGGCCATCGTAGATAAAGAGAATAATGTCATTGGGGTGATTGGCGCCATTCCAGGGCCACGCAAAGGAATAGTATTGTTAAAGGAAGCAAGTAAATGACAACCCAGGTTTTCAGCTCAAAAGGAAACAAGTTGACATCTTCGGTAAAGTTGCCCAAAGAGATCTTTGGTGTTGAAATTAAAAATCATCAACTGTTAAAGGACGTTTATGTGGCGAACTTGGCGAACAAAAGACCACCTTTAGCTAAAACGCTATCTAGGGGCGAAGTTAGAGGCGGCGGGGCTAAGCCCTGGCGACAAAAAGGTACCGGACGAGCACGGGTTGGATCTACTCGTAACCCCATCTGGCGGGGCGGCGGGGTTGTTTTCGGCCCTAAAGGAGCCGAGAATTATAGTAAAAAGGTTAATGTTAGGGCCAAACGAAGAGCTTTATCGCAAGCTCTAACGCTGGCTGATAAAGCTAACAAAATTATAGTGCTGGAGTCTTTTGATACTACAGGAAAAACTAAGGATACGATCAAGTTGATGGATAAAGTTGGAGCAAAACGAAAAGTTTTGTTGGTATTAGATGCGGTTGACAAAACAAAAAAGCTGGCGACCAACAACTTGTCGGATGTCTGTCTAAAATGTGCTAGGCAACTTAGTGTTAACGATGTGCTAGATGCTGATACGCTAATCTTAACAAAAGGGTCAATTGAGCTAATTGAAGCTTGGCTTGGGAGATAACGATGAATTTAATAGCCGTACCGCGATATAGTGAAAAATCGTTTGCTCAAGCTAAAGATAATGTCTACACGTTCGATGTGCCTTTAGATGCTAATAAAATCACTGTCAAGAAAGCTATCGAGGAACAGTTTGGAGTGAAAGTTATTAGCGTTAATATCAATAAGGTTAGCGGCAAGGTTAAAAAAACCGTTCGGAAGAGGGGCAGACAAGTGACGGGCAAGAGGTCTGATTACAAGAAAGCTTATGTAGCCGTGGCTGAAGGTCAATCTATTTCAGTGTTTGCGTCTGCCCAGGAAGAGGATAAAGCGTAGGAGTAAGTTGATATGGCTATAAAATTACTTAAACCCACTACGCCCGGCTTAAGAGGAATGACATCTCGAGATTTTGACGGTATTACCACGAAAAAGCCCCTAAGAAGTCTGCTCAGAGTAAATAAGAAAACTGCCGGACGAAATAATCAGGGTAGAATTACTACTAGACATAAAGGCGGTGGGGTTAAGCGATTTTATCGAATGATTGATTTTAAATCTCACTTAGGCACCAAAGCCACTGTCGAAACCATAGAGTATGATCCCAACAGAACTGCCCATATCGCTCGAGTTAAGTACGAGAACGGGAAGAGAGGCTACATCTTAGCAACAGCTGGAATGAAGGTAGGCAAAAGAATTGAGTTTAACGAAGAGGGAGCTATTAAGAGCGGTAATCGCTTGAAGTTAAAGAATATTCCAGCCGGCACTTCTATCCATGCGATAGAACTGCAACCGGGACGAGGAGCTCAAATTGTCCGAAGCGCTGGAAATAGTGCACGGTTAATGGCTAAAGAAGGCAAATATGCCCAAATTAAGCTGCCAAGTGGTGAAGTCAGGCTAATTAACTCAGAATGCACAGCTTCCATCGGAACGGTAAGTAATAAGCAGCATCAAAATGTAAAGATTGGAAAAGCTGGACGAAATCGCCTTAGAGGGGTAAGACCAAGTGTTCGGGGTGTGGTAATGAATGCGGCTGATCATCCTCACGGTGGAGGTGACGGTGGCAGACACGGGACTGCCAAAGCTCCCAGAACGCCGTGGGGTCAAAAAACTTTAGGTTATAAGACTCGCCGACGAAAAGTGTCCAGTAAATATATTGTTAAAAGTCGTCATCAAGCTAAAAGGAGATAATTTTACATGAGTAGATCGCTAAAAAAAGGACCATTTATTGACCCGAAACTAGCCAAGAAAGTGGCTTCTTTAGGTAGTGAAGATAGAACAATCATCAAAACGTGGTCAAGGGCATCGGCCATTTCTCCGGAGTTTGTTGGCAAGACTATCGCCGTTCATAATGGAAAAGTACATGTGCCGGTATTTATTACCGAAAATATGGTCGGTCATAAGTTAGGCGAGTTTTCGCCGACGCGTAAATTTAGAGGTCACGGTGGCAAGTTAGCTAAAAGGCAACAAAAGTAGAGATAAATTATGACGGTAAGAGCAATAGCAAAATCGGTTAAGATAAGTCCACGAAAAGTTGGTGTGGTTGCCAATTTAGTACGAGGCAGGACGGTCGAAGATGCGTTGGTGATTCTTAATCACACGCCTCGCAGAGGAGCTACTGCAGTTGCTAAAACCATCAACTCTGCCAAGGCTAATGCTGAGCATAATCACAATTACAAGCCAAACACTCTTAAACTAGTTGAAATAAGCGTGTCTCCGGGCCCTAGACTTAAACGTTACAAACCGGCGGCTCGTGGTCGTGCCATGCCATTTATAAAGAGGACAAATCATATTCGTGTTGTTGTAGATGGAGAAAAGCGTGAGGTTAAAAAGCCGAGTGTTAAAAAGCGTGTCGAGAAAAAGGAGACCAAATAATGGGCCAAAAAGTTAATCCGATTAGTATGCGTTTACAGATTCATAAAGATTGGCGCAGCAAGTGGTTTGCTTCAAAAAAGGACTATGCCGGTTTTTTGATTCAAGACCTAAAAGTCAGACGTCTGATAGAGACCAAGATTGGAGCCCGAGGAGCTATAAACAAGGTCGACATAGAACGATCTCCCAACTTAGTTACAGTAACCGTTAATACGGCAAAAGCTGGGGTAGTTATAGGTCGCGGTGGCGCAGGCGCTCAAGAATTAAAATTGGAAATAGAGAAAATTTTCGGTGTTCCATGTCGTGTAAACATAGAGGAAATTAAAAAGCCTGAGTTGCAAGCTAAGCTGGTAGCCGAGAATATAGCCAACCAACTAGAGAGACGTATTGCCTATCGTCGGGCTGTTAAGAGCACATCGGCGGCTACAATGCGGGCTGGTGCTAAGGGGGTGCGCATAGAAGTTGCCGGTCGTTTGGGAGGTAATGAGATGTCTCGTCGAGAGAAAGAAATCTTAGGTTCTGTTCCTTTGCATACGTTAAGAGCAGATATCGATTATGGTCATGCGCGAGCTAGAACTACGGCGGGCATTATTGGTGTTAAGGTTTGGATTTATAAGGGGGAAGTGTAAATGCTTTTACCTAATAAAATGAAACATCGCAAGGTGTTTAAAGGCAAAATACGAGGGCAAGCTTCAAGTGGAAATAAGATAGTGTATGGAGAATATGCCCTGCAGTCTTGGGGACACGACAGAGTAACCAGTCGCCAAATTGAAGCCGCTCGCCAGGCCATGACAAGATACACTAAGCGTGGGGGCAAGATTTGGATACGGGTTTTTCCGCACACCCCGGTTACCAAAAAGCCTCAGGATGTCAAAATGGGTAGTGGTAAAGGATCTCCCGATTATTTTGCGGCCAAAGTAAAACCAGGCACTATCCTGTTTGAAATGCAAGATGTGGCCGAAGAAGTAGCGCGCGAAGCTATGCGCTTAGCGGCCCACAAGCTACCAATTAAGACCAAGTTTATAGTTAAAGGTAAAGAGGTGTAGTATGGCAGCCAAAGTTAAAGAAAAAATAGATAATAAGAAGTTGCCCGGCAAAGTCGATAATCTGAAGTATTCAGACATTTCAAAGCTTAGCCACGAGGATTTGGTAAAAAAAATCAATGAAGCAAAGCAAGAACTGGCAGTACTAAAGTATAACACCAAGCTTGGCGATGTTCAGAACGTCCACGCTTATAAGTATAAAAGACGCTATATGGCAAGGCTTTTAACAGCTTTAAATAGCCAGCATCTAACCAATGTAAGGGGGAGTAAATAATCATGTCCCGAACAATTCAAGGCGAAGTGGTGTCCAACAAGGCAGACAAGACCATTGTCGTGGCCGTAAAAAGACGCAAAGCGCATCCGATATACAAGAAGCTGTATACCTCTACCCGCCGATTTATGGTTCACGATGAAAAGAATGAAGCAAATATCGGAGACCTCGTATTTATTTCGGAGTGTCGTCCCGTGTCAAAGCACAAGCACTGGAAGCTAGAGAAAATTGTTGAGAAGGCTCATGTAAAACATCAAGAAGCAGAGCCAGAGTTAGAGGAAGAAGAGACTAAATGATACAAAAAGAGTCTAGGCTGGTCGTGTGTGACAATAGTGGCGCAAAAGAGATTTTGTGTATTGGCGTGTTGGGTGGAACACGTCGACGCTATGCGAGGGTAGGCGACGTTATAGTAGCCAGTGTAAAGCAGGCTAGCCCAACAGGTAATGTAAAGAAAAAGCAGATTGTAAAGGCCGTAGTAGTTAGAACCAACAATATTATTAAACGTCCCGACGGCTCGACTATCAGATTTGACGACAACGCGGCAGTAATTATAGGCGACGATAAGATGCCCAAAGCTACTAGGATATTCGGACCGGTACCAAGAGAATTAAGGGAAAAAGGATATCTTAAGATTATTAGCCTGGCTCCGGAGGTACTATAAATGACCACAATCTCTAAAAAAGTTTACAAAATTCGTTTGAAAAAGGGTGATAACGTTGTTGTCCGTTCGGGTAAATACAAAGGACAGGTTGGTAAGGTGGTGGCAGTCCACCCCAGTCTAAACAAAGTGACTGTCGAAGGAATAAATATTGTTAAAAAGCATCAAAAACCTACCAAAACCCATCCTCAAGGGGGGATTATCGAGATAACTAAACCTATTTGGGTTTCTAAAGTAGGGCTTTATGACGCTGTGTCTAAAAAAGCTTCGCGAGTAGCCATGAAGATTGATAAAGAAGGCAATAAGGTACGTGTGTACGCTAGTTCTAAAAAAGAGGTAAGAAATGGTTAAAGAGGTACAGACCGAAAAATACCAAGCCAGGCTCAAAAAGTCCTATTTTTCTACTATTCGTCAACAGTTAAAAGAAGAGCTGAAACTAGCAAATGTTAACGAAGTTCCACAAATAAAAAAAATTGTAGTTAACGTTGGCTTGGGTAAAGCCAAGGACGATAAGCGACTAATGGAAGTTGCCATCAATACTCTGAGCAAGGTAACTGGACAGCGTCCGATTGAAACGAAGTCTAAAAAGAGTATTGCGGCGTTTAAGTTGAGGCAAGGGAATAAGATAGGTCTAAAAGTTACTTTAAGAGACGAAAGGATGTATGAGTTTATGGATAGGCTAATAAATATAATTTTGCCTCGTTTACGTGACTTTCGAGGTGTAAAAGTATCATCTTTTGACAAACAAGGAAACTACAATATCGGATTAAAAGATCAAACTGTATTCCCAGAACTAAGTTTCGAAGAATCGACCGTTTTACACGGGATGCAAATCAGCATTACTGTCAAAAATGTTCGTAACAATGACGATGCCCAGGCTTTGCTCAGTAAGTTTGGCATGCCATTTGAAAGGGTTAGGAGTAGCTAATATGGCAAAAAAATCAATAATCGCAAGAGATTTAAAAAGGCGAAAGATGTATGAAAAATATGCGGCCAAAAGAGCCGAGCTTAAGAAGTTGGGTGATTTAGAAGGGTTAGCAAAATTACCGAGAAACTCTAGCCCCACGCGTTTAAAAAATCGTTGTAGCGAAACCGGCCGGGGACGAGGCTATATCAGAACATTTGGCTTAAGTCGTATTAGTTTTAGAGAGCACGCTTCCAAGGGAGAAGTCCCTGGCGTAACAAAATCTAGCTGGTAATAGGAGATATTAAAATGATGACAACAGACCCAATTGCAGATATGCTAACCAGAATTCGAAATGCGGCTATGGTAAAAAAAGCCGAAGTCGAGATGCCACATAGCAAACTTAAACAGACTATTGCTGAAGTTTTAGCTAGAAAAAACTTTGTTGATAAAGTCGAGACAAAAGACAACAAGGGCTATAAAACTCTAAAAATTGTTATTAATCGATCGGAGTCCAACTCGCGCATAACCGAAATAGAACGTTTAAGTAAGCCAGGAAGACGTCTGTATAAAGGCGCAAAAGAGATTCCTTCTATTAAAAGAGGTCGTGGTATTGTTATTATTTCTACAAGCAAAGGTGTAATGACCGGAGATGAGGCGAAACAAGCTGGATTAGGTGGTGAGCTGATTTGTAAAGTATATTAGAATGAGTAGTAAATATTTTATGAAATATATTAGTCAAACAATCAATACCATAACATTCTGTGCTGAACAATCGCTGTCGTTTCACGCTTTTACAGGACGGGAGAAAAAAATATGAGTCGTATAGGCAAAGAACCTATCAGTATCCCTAGCGGAGTAACTATTACTGTAGATGATAAAGAAATTGTCGTTAAAGGCCCAAACGGCACGCTGAGCCAATTTATTATGCCAGGAATAATCATCGAGCAAGAAAATAATAAGGTGATTGTAAGTCGTAGTAATGACCAAAAAGAATTTCGTTCTAAGCATGGTTTGATGAGATCCCTCATAAACAACATGGTAATAGGCGTAACGCAAGGTTTTACAAAAAAACTTGAGATTAACGGAGTTGGCTACAGAGTTAGTTCTGAAGGAAGCAACTTAAAGCTACTGTTGGGGTTTAGTCATCCGGTTGTGTATCAAGTACCGGAAGGCGTTAAAGCCACCGTGGAGCAAAACACTATCACAATCAGTGGCAACTCAAAACAACAAGTTGGTCAAGTAGCAGCAGAGATAAGAGCGCTAAAAAAACCGGAACCTTACAAAGGTAAAGGCATTAAATATGTCGATGAGCGAATTATTAGAAAAAGTGGTAAGTCCGGAAAAGAGTAGGTGTAAGGAGCAAACAATGACGAACCAGACTAAGAAAGCAATAAACGCCAAATTGCGACAAAACAGAGTGCGCTCTGTTGTTAGAGGAACATCTAAAAGGCCCCGTCTCAGTGTTTTTGTCAGCAACTTACACATCAGTGCTCAAATAATTGACGACGATAAACAAACGACTTTAGCTTCAGCCTCGACTGTGGGGAAAAAAATCAGTGGCAGTATGACTGAAAAAGCTGTAATTATTGGTAAAGAAATTGCTAAAGAAGCCAAGAAGCATAAGATTAAAAAAATTGTACTAGATAGAGGCGCCAAATTATATCATGGGCGAGTGAAAGCCCTTGCCGAGGCCGCTCGTCAAAACGGACTGGAGTTTTAATCATGGTTACTAAGTCAAATACTAAAGACAAACTCATAAAAAACGAAGAGAAAGAATTTGAAGAACAAGTAGTAAGCGTTGATCGCGTAGCTAGAGTAGTCAAAGGCGGTCGCAGATTTCGTTTTAGAGCATTGGTAGTCGTTGGCGATAAGAAGGGGCGAGTAGGTGTCGGAGTTGCCAAGGGTGCAGACGTAACCAGTGCGGTTAGCAAGGCGGTAGATGTGGCTAAAAAAAGCACAATTAAGGTTCATTTGTATAAAAACACCCTAACTCACGAAGTGATGTCCAAAAAGGCTGGGGCCTTAGTAATGCTTAAGCCTGCTAGCGCTGGAACCGGTGTTATTGCTGGCAGCGTAGTGAGAGTAATACTAGAAAGCGCCGGTGTCAGCGATGTCCTAAGCAAGTCTTTGGGCTCTTCTAACAAAATTAACAACGCCTATGCAACTATGAATGCACTACAACAACTAAAACCGGCTAGGCAGTGGGTAACCCGCCAGTCGAAAAAAGTTGAGGAATCAAAATGAAATTTAATCAACTGATTGTTCAAAAAAACAAAAAGCCTTCTCGTAAAGGAAGAGGTATATCTTCAGGTAAAGGTAAAACAGCGGGGCGTGGAACTAAAGGCCAAGGTGCACGAGCTGGGAGCACCAAACGACCAGGCTTTGAAGGTGGCCAAACTCCATATATTCAAAAAATGCCAAAACTGAGAGGCTTGTCTAAAGGCGGACGAACCGCTTCAGACAAACTAAGGAGGCAAAAAGCGTCGGAAATAGTTACCACTGATCAAATTAATAAATTATCAATTAGCAACATCGACAATTTTACTCTATACGAGGCCGGTTTGTTGCGTAACCCACACACTAAAGTGAAGTTAATTCTTAAAGGTGAAGTTAAAAAGAAATTTGTCATTAGTTTACAATCAGCGAGTAAAAACGCTATACAGTCTATTGTCAGTAAGGGTGGAGTATTTAACAAAGTCGAACAAATAAAGAGATTGCCGAAAGATAAGAAAGACTCAACAACTAAATGAATTGGCGAATAATCCTTAAGTCATTGGCCAGCCGCGAAATGCGAAAAAGAATTTTCGTGGTGTTTGGCATGTTAATTATTTTTCGACTATTGGCGCATATCCCTATACCTCTGGCAGATCCAACGCAGCTTCGACAGATACTAGACAATATATTTAGCCAAACTAGCCAATCGCAGTTACTTGGCTTTATTAATTTGTTAGGTGGCGGGGCACTGGCTAATTTTTCAATAATGCTAGTTGGTTTAGGACCTTACATTAACGCCTCCATTATCATGCAGCTACTAACAAAAGCTATACCCAAAATCGAAGCTTTGAACAAAGAGGGCGAATATGGACGAAAAAAAATTCAACAGTGGACTCGTATGATTACGTTTCCTTTAGCCGTGATTCAATCGATAGGTACTATTTTTTTGGTTCGCCAATCTGCTGCCAGTTTCGGCGGGCTAGGTGATTTAATTACTAGCGCTAGCATAGGCCAATGGATACTGATGATATCGGCATTGGCAGGGGGCTCAATGCTGCTGATGTGGTTTGGAGAACTAATCACCGAACAAGGTATTGGAAACGGAATCTCCTTATTAATCACCGTCGGTATTGTATCTCGCCTGCCTCAAATACTAGGGAGTTTAATATCGTCTGTGATGGTCAAAGACAGCAAGATGCACATATACGGCAGCATAAATTTACCAATAAACTCCAAAGCTTTATGGATAACTCTAGCTATAGGAGCTGCGTCTGTAATAATTACACTACTAGTAGTGTATTTAAACGAGGCCCAAAGACGCATTACAATTAATTACGCAAAAAGACTACAGGGTAATCGGGTGTATGGCGGCATAACTACAATTTTACCTATCAGGCTAATTATTGCCGGGGTAATACCGATAATTTTTGCTCTAGCTTTTCTATCTCTGCCGGCTTTTGTCGGGCAACTGCTTTCTCAAAGTGCACATGGTGGCTGGCAAACTTTTGGCGAAAAGCTTGTTGTTTGGTTTCAGAATCCTACCCCCGAAACTTTGGCTCAAGGTGGGCTACAAGCCTACTTGTATCCAATTTTATATTTTTTGCTGGTTTTTGTTTTTACCTTTTTCTACACCAGCGTGGTGTTTAACTCTAAAGAAATTGCCGAAAACCTGCAAAAACAAGGCGGTTTTATAGAAGGAATCAGGCCGGGTTTGCAAACAGAAAACTTTTTGTTAAAAGTGGTTAATAGGCTCACTTTATTTGGAGCACTAGCTTTGGCGATGCTGGCAGTGCTACCCATAATAGCTCAAGCCTTATTGCACACTAACCAAGTAGCTCTTGGTGGTACGAGTATACTAATCTTGGTCTCGGTAGCTCTAGAAACTATGCGACAAATCGAATCTAGAGCCCTAATGGTGACCTACGATAACTACGCCATAAAAATGCCTCAAGAAGAGGGTGCAAGAAAGCGTAAATGGCGGATTTTAAAAAAGATTAAAAAAAGTTAATTTGCCCTTTACATTAAGAAGGGAAATATAGTATAATTGCGTGACGCTTTAGATTTATGGCTAGCAACAAAGAAGTAATCGAGTTAAACGGCACTATTGTCGAGACCCTGCCTGGGACGCAGTTTAGAGTCGAGCTTGAAAACGGCCATCAAATTTTAGCCCACGTTTCCGGCAAGATGCGTAAAAATTATATACGTATCGTACCCGGAGACAGTGTAAAGGTCGAGCTTACACCTTACGATTTGACTAAGGGTAGAATCACCTTTCGTAACTTATAATAGAGTGTACTTTAACAGATCGGTTGCGAGTATAAACTACTCATTATAGTTATAGAAGCAACCTGTTTGCTAGAGAATACTAAACAATATTAACTAACGCAGAGTGTCAGTGTTTAATTGACGAACACTGATCCGCATAAAATCGCTCTACAGCGATATCCTAAAAGGAGAAGGCTATCGGGATGAAAGTGCGTGCAAGTGTTAAAAAAATCAGCCCAGACGATAAAATAGTGCGTCGAAAGGGCAGAGTGTACGTAATTAATAAGCTAAGGCCAAAGCACAAGCAGAGGCAGGGTTAGAAATGGCGCGTATTAGTGGAGTAAACATTCCAAGCGAAAAGCAAGTCTGGGTGGCTCTGACTTACATATATGGCATAGGTCAAAAAACTGCTCATAAAGTTTTAGACAAGGCAAAGATTGATCCAACAACTAGGGTTAAAAATTTATCAGATGCAGAAATAGGCCTTATACAAGACGTAATAAATGCCGATGTAGAAGTCGAAGGTGATTTACACAGAAAAGTGTCGGCAGATATAAAACGCCTCAAAGACATTAGGTCGTATCGTGGCTTAAGGCATTCTGCGAACTTGCCTGTGAGAGGTCAACGTACTAAAACCAACGCCAGAACAAAACGAGGTCGTAAAATGACGGTTGGTGGCACGGCTAAAAAGGCGCCCTCTAAGACTTAATTTGACGGAGCAATAGATAATTATGGCAGAAATTTCTACAGCAGCGAGAAAAAAGAAAAATAAAAGAAGTGTACCTTTTGGTCAGGTACACATTCTAGCCTCGTTCAATAACACAATTGTATCGGTAACAGATCAAAACGGCGGTTTACTAACGTCGGCTAGTGCCGGTGGATGTGGGTTTAAAGGTAGCAAAAAAGGTACGGCTTACGCCGCCCAAATTGCCGCCGAAAAAGCCGTCCTGGCAGCTAAGCAACTGCATGGCTTAAGTAAGGTAGACGTAATGGTAAAAGGAGTTGGATTAGGACGTGAAGCTGCAATACGGGCAGTGGCTTCGGCGAATATAGGTATAGAAACTATAAAAGACGTTACTGGCTTGGCTCACGGAGGTTGTCGACCTCGTAAGGCCAGGAGAATTTAGGAAGTAAATATGGCAAGAGATATTCGTTCAATTACCAAGATGAGCCGTCGCGAAGGCTATGCTCTTCATCCAAAATCTCTCAGACACATGGTTAAGCGGGCTACCAAACCCGGCCAACATGGGCGAAGTCACAGACGGGCAACAACAAGTCAATACTCACTACAGCTTCGTGAAAAACAGAAGGTGAAAAGGCTTTATGGGCTATTAGAAAGACAGTTTAGCAATCTTATGACTGAAGCCAACCGTCTAGAAGGACAATCAGGCACGGTGTTGCTTAAACTACTAGAGCAACGAATAGATAATGTGGTCTATCGAGCCGGTTTTGCTACCAGTCGTCGTGCTTCACGACAATTAGTAACCCATGGGCATTTTTTGCTGAACGGTCGTCGGGTAGACATACCTTCTATTAGGCTAAAGCCGGGCGATGTACTGACCGTCAGGCCAAAAAGCAAAACTACGGAATACTTCAAAAAACTTAACGACATAGTGAGCAATAGCGATATTGCAATAAACTGGATGCAAGTAAATAGAAGTAAGTTTGAAATTAAAATAACCGGCGAGCCTACTAGGAGCGAGGCAGAGCCAGATATTAATGAACAACTAATAGTTGAGTACTACTCAAGGTAAAGGTAAAGAGGAGAAGGCAAATAATATGTCAAAAATAATTCACACCCCGCTACTGGCAAAAATCGATGAGCACGATACGCGTAGCGCTACTTTTGTAATAGAACCTCTCCATACTGGGTACGGTATGACTTTGGGTAATAGCTTGAGGCGGGTTTTGTTGTCTAGTATAGCGGGAGCTGCCATCACAGCCTTTAAAATTGAAGGAATAAGCCATGAATTTACCACGATTCAAGGTGTCAAAGAAGATGTAGTAGATATTATGTTGAATCTAAAAAAGATACGTTTTCGTGTTTATAGTGATGAACCTCAAAACTTGCGATTAGAATTTAAAGGTAAAGGTGTAGTTACAGCTAAAAACATACAAGTAAATGCTGATGTGGAAGTTGTTAACACTGATCAAGTTATATGTACTGTTGACAGCGATAAAACAAAGCTGGTCTTTGATCTAGTTGTAGAAATAGGTCGAGGCTATAGGGCAATCGAAGAAGCAGCTTCTAAGAAACCAAGTGACATGATAGCTCTAGACGCTATTTTTTGTCCTGTAACTCGAGTAAGGTTTAAAGTTGAAGATACCCGCGTAGGGCAAATAACCGACCTTGACAAACTTAGTATAACCATTAATACCGACGGCACTATCACCCCTAAAGACGCTTTTGAAGAAGCTGCGGCAATACTTGTCAATCAATATACGGCGTTGGCTGGTCAGACACGGGTCGAATCAACGCCCGCAAATAAAATTATGGCGGAAGATTACGAAGACGAAGATGAAGATCCTGCTGAATTATTAGTCTCGATAGAAGATTTAAACTTGAGTGCTAGAACCACCAACGCCTTAATCAATAACGAAATCCACACGTTAAAAGACCTGTTTAGTTTGAGTGATGCCGAACTGCGCGATCTTAAAGGATTTGGCCAAAAGGCTCTAGAGGAAGTAAAGGACAAGTTGGCAGAACTGGAGTTGTAAAAAATGCACCGACACGGATACAAAGGTCGAAAACTACATCGGAAAATGGATCAGAGAAGAGCTTTAATTAAAGGCCTAGCCAGTAGTCTATCCGAAAACGAGTCCATTGAAACAACATTGCCCAAGGCTAAAGAACTTGTGCCCTATTTCGAGAGGTTAATCACCAAAGCTAAGAAAGGAAATCTGCATAACCGGCGTCAGATAATTTCTAAAATGGCTAACGTCTACTCGGCTCATAAACTGGTAGACGAAATCGCGCCTAAACTAGGAGCCAGAAACAGCGGCCATTTACGAATTGAAAAAACCAACACTCGGCGAGGAGATAATGCTCAAATGGCTCGCGTTAGTTTTGTTGACGATTTGACTAAAAAGACAAAATCAACGGCGAGTAAAAGTGGGGATGAAAAACAATTAGCTACCAGTTCCAAAGTCGATAAAAAAGCTGTCAAGGAGGCTAAATAATAGTGAAAACATTTAGCGCCAAACCATCTGACGTTGTTCGCGAATGGTACATCATAGATGCATCCGAGAAGCCACTGGGAAGACTATCGACGCAAATCGCTAGGTTACTAATGGGGAAACATAAACCGCTATACACAGCACATATAGATTGCGGCGATAGTGTAGTTGTCATAAATAGCGATAAAATGATAGTCACAGGCAACAAGCTGCAGTCGAAAAAATATTATCGTCACAGCCACTACCCGGGTGGACTGAAATCGGCTACTCTCGAAGAAATGATGGCCAAAGATTCTACCGAGATAATAAAGTTAGCCGTTAAAGGAATGTTACCGAAAAACAAGCTACTTAAAGAAAGATTAAAACGATTACGAGTATTTAAAGATGCCGTGCATAACCATGAAGCGCAAAAGCCCAAGAAAGTGAGTTTTGAGTAATGCCAACAAAGAAAGAATATTTTTACGCCTTAGGACGCCGTAAAAGTGCAACTGCCAGAGCCAGATTACAACCGGGTAAGGGCGTAATTACTATTAACAACAACACACCAGAAGACTATTTTGATAACAGCAATCAATTGATAGAGAAAGTCAAAAAACCTTTGAAATTACTGGAAAAAGAGAACCAGTACGATTTAAGCATAGTAGTTGCCGGCGGAGGGCTTTCGGGGCAGGCCGAAGCCATAAGATTAGCCATTGCAAAGAGCCTGGTGGTACTAAACGAAGACTATAAGGCAACGCTCAAGAAGGCGGACTTATTAAGTCGTGATCCTAGGGAAAAGGAAAGAAAGAAATTCGGTCTAAAAGGAGCACGTAAGAAACGCCAGTTTACCAAACGCTAAAACATAAAACAATTCCCTAGACAATACATTTGATAGACTATTTGGCGCTAACCAGCTTTTTATGTTGTAAGATTATGGACCAGCCTACCAAAAAGAACTAGGTAACTAACTAAACATATTAAGTTATAATTTATATAAAAGATGGATAAAGAAATAATATTAACAGGCTTAAGAACTAACGCCGAATATCATCTGGGAAATTACTTGGGCGCTATTAAACCGATGGTGGAAAGATCTAAAAATCTAGCAGGCGAATACCAGATTAATTTATTTGCACCGGACATACACAGCTTTACTACCCCAATAGAACACAGCGCCTTATTCCATCAGACTATGCATAATTTAAAAGTCTTTGTGGCCTGCGGGTTACCGCTAAATAATACAGATATTTATATTTACCGCCAAAGTTACATACCGGCTGTGAGCGAACTTATGGTAATTCTAAATAACTTTGTTTCATTTGGCGTCCTTTCACGAATGACGCAGTTTAAAGATAAGGCTTGGATAAATAGCGACAATAACTCAACTAAGGGCTCAGAAACTACTAACTTTGAAGGTGCGTCTAATGACGGCCTTATAGCTGCTGGGTTATTTACCTACCCGGTGTTAATGGCCGCCGATATATTGCTCTTTTCGGCTAAATGGGTGCCGGTTGGGGACGATCAAACACAACACCTAGAATTCACTCGAGATTTAGCCATTCGCTTTAACAACAAGTTTGGCGAAATTTTTGTGGTGCCACAACCGGTATCAAAACAACACGATTTTGTTGGTAAAAATCAGGGCACACGTATCAGAAGCCTGCGTAATCCCGAAGTGAAAATGAGTAAAAGTATCGAAGATCCGGCCGGTACCATAAAGCTAAGCGATAAACCTGATGAAGCCGCCAAAAAAATTATGGGCGCAACAACCGATTCGGTTGGTGTGATTAATTTTGATTGGCAACGACAGCCGGGCATAACTAACCTGCTTCAAATATTAGCTTTGTTGAGCGATAAACCACAAAAGGCTATAAATAACGAATGGGTGGGTAAAACGAGCTACGGCGACTTAAAAAAGGCCGTGGCAGCAGTGGTTAGTTTTGCATTAGAAAACTTGCAGGCTAATATGAAAAATGTGAGCCAACAAGAATTACAATCCAAGCTAGAAAAATCCGAACATGAGTTACAAGAGGTTGCGAACACTAAGTTATTACAGGTCCAAAAAGCGGTGGGTTTGAGGCCTGCCTAGGATGCATTTGCCTACTATTAAGAACGAATCGCAAATACCGCTTAGAGCGGACGTCTTGTTGGCACAAAACTACCCCAAATACTCACGAGCGGCTTTAGCTAAACTCTTCACTATGGGCGAAATAACTAAAAACGGCGTTATTTTGAAGGCCGGTCAAAAAATTAAACCAAAAGAACGATTTTATGCCAACATCTCTTTACTAGAAAAGCCGGCAGATAATTTGCATTTACCCGTTATTTATGAGGATAGTAACGTAGTAGTGATTGATAAGCCCAGCGGTGTTATAAGCCACGCCAGTAGCCTTTACTGGGACGAACCCAGCGTTGCCAGTTTTATTAGAGACAAGGTAGCCGATTTAGGTGGTCAGAGAGCCGGAATAGTGCATCGATTAGATAGAGCTACAAGTGGCATCATGATTTGTGCGAAAAATGCCAAGGCAATGAGTTTCCTGCAGCGACAATTTGCTGGCAGAAAGGTTGAAAAAGAGTACATTGCAGTCATCGAAAATAACCTGGAGCCGCCACAGGCTGTTATTGAACTGCCAGTTGCTAGAAACCCCAGGAAGCCACAGACTTTTAAGGTCATAAACACCGGAAAACAGGCAACTACCGAATATCACGTTTTATGTGCTGCATCAAAATATTCTTTAGTGCTACTTAGACCTAAGACCGGTCGGACGCATCAAATTAGAGTGCACTTGAGCTATTTAAAAAACCCGATTGTTGGAGATGATTTATATAAAGGAAAATCTGCGCCACGGTTGTTTTTACACGCCTATAGCTTGGGTCTAGTTTTGCCTAATGGTACAAGTAAAGTATTTTATAGCCCCGTCCCTAGGGAGTTTATCGAGATTTTTGATAATGAAATTGTTACTAAGTAGTTTAGACCAGCAGAAATTTGAGCGTTTTGCTCTCCAGCCTCAGCAAGGTTTATTGCTAGTTGCCCCTAACAGGAGTGGAAAAACTACGGTATTAAATGAATTGGCGGCTTGTATTACAAAAAAACAATTAGGTCTGGTATCGGTTATAGAACCGGAAGAAGATAAAAAAACCATAGGCATAGACTCTATACGGCGACTGAAACAGGCCCTAAAACTGAAATCCAAACAACCGAGGGCCGTTATAATCCATAACGCCGGTTTGCTTACACCGGAAGCACAAAATAGCTTTTTAAAAATACTTGAGGAACCACCAAAAAATGTTCATTTTTTGTTAGGGGTCAACAACGATACCGCCATATTAGAGACCATCAAATCTAGAGTAGTAATTTGGCGTTTGGTTCCTCCAACGAAAAAGCAAATAACTGATTATTTTAGCGAGTATCCGATGCAAAAGATTGATAAAGCAATTGAAATATCTCAAAAAAGAGCCGGCTTAATAAAAGAGCTGCTAACCAAAGGCTCATCCAGCGAAGTCCTAGAAAGTATAGAATTGGCTAAAACTATACTCGCTTCAGACCGTTTTAAAAGACTGTTGTTAGTTGATGAATTGTATAAGGATCCGGTAAAGACAAGTAGTCTATTGGAAGGTTTAGAAATAGTCTGCCAGGCAGCGCTTAAGAAGTCGGCCGACTCTGGTCTATCCAAAACTTCCAAATGGGCTAAACGCTTGAAAGAGGTATTAGATAGTCAGTATAAAATATCCAATAACCTTCAGGCCAGACCCGTGCTGACTAGGTTGTTTTTGGTGCTATAATAAGAGGCAAATAAAATGATTGAACTTGTTGTAATACTTATAATTGCGGCTGTAGCAATGCGCTCGACATACAGAACTGATAAGGGGGTTTCTGATATGCCGGAAAGAATTGGTGCCAGATTGGGCAGATTGTGGGAGATCGCCTACCAAGGCATGCGCGAAAACAAATTACTTCGCGCCGAAAAAGCTCTGCTTACGATACTGAAAATAGACCAAAAAAACGCTGCTGCTTATAATCGTTTAGGTATTTTGTACGCTAAACAAAAAGAATTTAAAGACGCTATAGATTGTTTCGAAATAGCTTCAAGTATTGAAAAAAGTGCTTCAAGCTTGCACAATCTTGGTCTAATTTATTACGAAACCGGGGATTATTCTAAAGCCTCTGTCGCTTTCGAGGAAGCTTTACAACTAGAAGATAATTTAGCGGCGCGACATATAGCCTACGCCAAAGTGCAAGAAAAATTAGGTAATGACAAAAAAATGATTGCCGAATTGGAGGCCGCTGCCAAAATAGAGCCCAATAAGGAGACTAGCCTGTTGCTAATGAAAGCTTACGGGCTCAAAGGTATGGAAGATAAGGCTCAAGCCCTAAAAAGGTCAATAAAAAAAAGGAGCATAAAAGCTAAACCACGGAAGGTGATTCGTCCACCACGAGTAGTCGTCTAATTCTTGTTTTTCCTCTTGACAACCTTTGCACATTTTCTGTTAATCGTCTATAACGTAAGTTGAACCACTATGTGGCTTTTGGTAATATGTTTTTTGTGCCGACATAGCTCAGTGGCCAGAGCGGCTGTTTTGTAAACAGCGGGTCGTGGGTTCGAATCCCTCTGTCGGCTCCAAGCATACTTGTAGCAAGATAGAAGCTTGCGTCGGATGTATTTGCGAGAGCATCTAACACAAACATTTGTCGTTGGGTGTAATTAAAGGGCGGTGTTTAACAAAAGGCGTGCTTTTAGTAGACTATAAGTGCGCACTTTAGCAGGGTTAGTGAAGCGGTCAAACACGACAGACTGTAAATCTGTTGGCATATGCCTTCGTAGGTTCGAATCCTACACCCTGCACCAGGCCCACCTAGCTCAGTTGGTAGAGCGCATCCATGGTAAGGATGAGGTCACCGGTTCAAGCCCGGTGGTGGGCTCCATAAGGATTAATTTAGTTAAAGAATTTTGCCTAAGGCGTTTAGTAAATTAGTGCTAGCAGCAGTTCTAAAAGTGTTGTTTAAAACAGATTACTATGGTAAAGTTACTTGGAAAATAGTGAAGAATAAGGTTTATGATTAATGGCTAAAAAAACTCAGAAGCGTAAAGTAATAGGTTTAACTTGTGAAAATTGTGGACAAAGACACCACTATACTGTTAAAAATACCCAAAATACGCCAGATAAAATTACCCTAAGAAAATATTGTCCAACGACACGAAGTTACTGCAAACATACCGAGACATCCAAAAGCCTTGGTCGTCATGTAGTAAAAGCTAAAAAATAGTTAAACGTAAACCAAAAAAGTAACAGCGAGACTATAAAGTCTCGGGGGAAGTTTCATCGGCTATATCAAGAGCCGTATTGATAAATTCGGCATGACTCCAAACTAACGGAGCGACTCCCGCTGGCTGGCCGCTAACAGGTTTAATTTGTTCGCTAAATACTCCGCTTGGGTAGGCCAAGCTTTGTGCCCAATCCAGCAACGCTCTGGCTTGGTCAAGTTCTTTGATTAAAACATAGTACTGAGCTAACCATAAGCTGCAAACAAACCAAGGATTAGGGATTGAATTCGAGTAATCCATTAAATAACGATCGTTTTCGTATCTGATAGTTCCACCGGCAGGCCCTAAGTTAGTTAAGCGGTTCTCTACGGCTTCTGCCGTTTTGATTAGCTTATCGGCGTCTTGCTTGGCGTCTTTAAACATCAGTACACCATAAAAACTGGAGATATCTAAAACATTGTCAAAGGTCAAAGAATCGTCTGGTTCAAGCAAAAAACCTTTTCTGAAATAATCATTTTCGGGATCGTATAAAACTTCAAAAGATTGTTTTATTTTTTCGGAAGCCATTAGCCACTGAACGCTATCCTCTGGGAAGTCGAACAGTTCTGCAAATTTAGCTGCGCGTTTAAGAGCGTGCTCAACTAAAGCACAGGTGTAGGTGCTTGTTAAAAATTTTTCTTCCCACAGATCATAGCTGGCGTGGGGCAAGCCGGTGGCTTTATCGGTGAACTTAAGCATGAAATTAGCAGCCGGTTTTATAAATGTGCTGTAGACTGACTCAACAAACTCATAATCTTTACTGTGGTCGTAGTATTCTCCTAACATACAAATTACTATTGCAGTTTCGTCTTCTTGGATAGCCAACTCTTTTTTGCCGTTGCGTAACAGTGAATGCCAAGTACTCCCAACCGATTTATCTGGTAAGTATTTGTGAGCTAAATATCCATCTGGGTGTAGAACGTCCCGGCAAAATTCGAAAAAACGTTTTGGCTCATCACGGTAACCCATGCGGATCAACGGCCAAATAGCGTAGGCACTGTCACGAGGCCAGCAGTAGCAATAGTAGTCGCGCCCGTAATTTAGTATCGAACTATCACCACTGGCTAAAATACTACCCCTCTTATCACAATGAGTTGCGATTAGCATCATTGATTTTTGAACCAACGAGCGGTACTTTTTATCAATTCTATCGATACTGGGTTTGCCGATAGCTAACCATTTGAGCCAATATCTCCTAACTCCGTTTTCTACTTTCTCGATTGACTGCTCCAAATAGCTTTTATGTACTTGTTCACAATCGTACTGCGAATCGGAAGCTATTATCCAATAATCTACGTTTTCAGAGCCGTTGGGTTTAATTGTTGTACTAATTCTTAAGACGGAATCTACGCTGCCATGTTCCACTGTACTGCCGGAAAGCTCGCCGTCTTCGGCATCTACATAGGTGCCTTTTTTACCTTCTATGCCATAATTACCCACGGCGTATTGATCCATGCCCACACCTTTGCTGGTCTGACCGTATATAAGCAAAACATAGCGACCTTTATAATTTAAGATGTAGTTTGCTTCCGGGACATACAAAACCGTATCGGCGCGACCACCCCGGGATATTTGGAAGATTTGGTGCATAAACAGCCTAATATCTCTTGAATTTTCTAATAAATTAGTAATCTTTATACGTCTTATAAACGAGTTCTGTCGATTGTCTACAAAATCTCTAAAATTTATTTCTATACCTAGTTTTAGAGACTTCATTTTTATTGAACTAATAAGGGCATCTTTTTCAAAATCGACTTTAATATCCCAAGAACCGTCATCTATCCAGCTAAAAACACCATCAACCCAAAGGCCAACGTTATGATGTACATTATGAGCGGTAGTGAGGTTATCTAGACCAACATAGGGGTAGTAGAAATCGTGGACCAAGCCGTCTTCGTCCAAACCAACCATCAACTGCCCATTACTTAATATAACCGGCCTGCCCATACGCTAAAGCTCGATTCCTTTTTCGATCAGCCTATATTTAAGGTCGCGCCAAGCGTTCATGTAATTGGTAAAAGCATCGTACGGGTTAGAATAAGGGCTAAAGTAAGCATGAACGTCGCCGTCATTAAACCATTTGGTACACATATAGTAAAAATGGTCGCTGGTTTGTAGTCTTCGCCAATCTTCAATGATTTGCCAATCATTACTTCTAATCACAGCATCTTGTAATTCGTATATAGCATTTACGGCTTGTTGTTGCATGCTATTGTCTAGCCAAGCCGATAAATCTCTTTCAGTGTCTGCCCATGTAACAGTATAGGGCATGTCAATAGTGTCTTTGGACTCGTATGTGTCTACCGCTTCACTAAGAGTCATAAAGGTACGGTCTTTTCGGCTGTTCATCCAAAAATCAGGGAAGGCTTTAAGAAATTCAAAAATACCGGTATCTTCCCATTGATGCTCGCCAAAGGTTTCATAGTCCATAAATAAGTTAAATGTTTGGGCGTTGTCCATGGCCGCTCCAAGCCAATGAACAAATTTTTCGGCTGTTAGAGGCCATTCCGACCAGTTACGATTGCTAAATCTAAAGGCTATGTCATCACTTAATCGATAATTTTTAAGCATTAACTTAATATTGTTCGTGTAGGTTGGGCGATACATAAAATTGGGACTACGCCAACCTAATATTGGATCCCAGCCTTCAGCTATAATGGCTTTGTACCCGGCTTTGTCTGCCCAATACGCTAAATCGTTGTTGTAACTAAGTTCGGTGTTTCGAAAAACTTGCGGATTCTGGCCAAAGACGTCGTTTATTTTTTGGCGATGCATGGCAACTTGAGTTTCGAATTCCGCTCTAGAGTAGAAGAAAGCCAAAGAGTGATGATACGTTTCGGCTACAATCTCAACTCGTCCGGTGTCGGTCAATTCTTTGAAGCTTTGTAAAACTTCCGGAGCCCATTTTTCCAGTTGTTCAATAAGTACACCGGTTATCGATATACTAAATTTAAACTCGGGATTGGTGTCAAGTAAGTGCTTTAATGTCTTGTTGGCAGGTATGTAAGATTTGTGAGCAACTTTGTTAATTATAAATTCGTTGTTGGTATTGGCGTTTGGGGTTTGATCGTTAAAATATTCGTGATCTATTCCGCTATTGAAAATCGTATAATGTTTAATGCGTAAAGGTTGGTGTAAATGCAAGTACAGACAGATAGCTTGTTTCATGCGCCCACTCCACACATATGATTATTATATACCCCGACTAACTTTTGGGCAGACTTATTCCAGCTGATGTTCCTAAGTTCTATGCGGCTATTGTTAAACATCGTTTCTGACAAGCCACGGTAATTTAACAGGGAATAGATTTGGTTGGCCATTTCATTTGTGTCCCAAAAGTCCGTCTTGAAACAATTGTGTAATAATTCAGCAATTCCGGATTGTTTAGAGATTATGACAGGAGAACCATACGTTATTGCCTCGATAGGAGTTATACCAAAAGGTTCTGAAACTGACGGCAGTACAAATAAATCAGCACTCCTGAAAGCATCCCGCCACGCTCTGCCGGTACCGTTTAGATGGCCGACCATAATAACATTTTTAGAAATTCCTAAGTCGGCCGACATTTGTATTAATTCGTTATATTGTTCGCCACCGCCTACAAATACAAACAAAACCTTTGGATCCCGTTCAATAACCAGCTTGGCTGTTTGCATAAGGTAAGTCAGCCCCTTTTGTATAGTGAGTCTGCCGGCGCTTAATACAACTCGATATCCCGAAGATTTCATATATTCTAAATATCTGTAAATTGAGCCGCCGGGTTCATTTAATTCATGTTCTTGGAATTCCATGGCGTTATGAACAATTTCTATTTTTGAGGAGTCTATGCCGTATTCTCGTACAATAGTATTTTTAATACGCTGGCTGATAGCGATGATTCTGTCGGCCATACTAAAACCCAAAAATTCGATATCTTTAATTAAAGGATTACCGTTACTACTTCCACCGCACCGATCATACTCTGTGGCATGAACGTGCAAAATCAAAGGTTTTCCGCTTAACATTTTTGCAGCTAGTCCGGCCCTAAAAGTAAGCCAATCGTGAGCGTGTACTATATCGTACTCTCCAAACTTAACTAATTTGGTGACGTACTCAACATAAGCGTTTTGGTGTTCAATCATTTTAACGCCTCTAGTGGTGCCGTCTTTATGGATGTAGGTAAAAAGCTGGTTGTCATAAGTGCTACCACCGGCATTAAATAGAACTTCGTACACGTTATGGGGCAAGGCTGGGTTTATTTTCATAAAATCGATTTCGGGGAAGTCGGCAGTGAAGGGTAGAATGAATTCAATGTCGACGTTTTGCTTAGACAGTGCTTTGCATAATTGCAAACAGACTACGCCCATTCCGCCCGTGTGGTGCGGTGGCAATTCCCACCCTAACATTAAGACCTTCATTATTTGGTTTTTTCTCTTTTTAATTTAATCTCCTACATTATAGGTTTAAAGCGTTTAAAGCACAACCTCTTTAAAGTTAATTTGGACAAAAAAGTAACAGTCTGTAATATTTTGCAATTTAGGCTGTAAATTTTACTACTTTTTAACAAATCTTATCTGTTATAATACTTTAAACGAAAGTCATAAGAGGATAATTTGCCAAAAAAAAGCACCAACTACTTTTTTTCTAGAGCGGATGCCGGACGTTTGCTGGCCAAACGTATGTACAAGCACCGCTACGACGACACTATCGTCTTAGCCTTAAGCGATGGCGCTGTGCTGGTTGGCGCTGAAATAGCTCGTTTTCTACACTCTCTGATAGCCATATTGGTAACCAAAAATATTTACTTGCCGGATGGCAGAACGGTAATTGGGGTGGTTAACGAGGTCGGTGGTTTTGTATACGATAATTCGTTTTCTACCGGCGAAATCGAATATCTGCAAACCGAGTACCGAAACAACATAGAAATTGCAAAAATTCAAGCAATGCACGAAATCCATCAGGCTTTGGGGCAGGGGGGCTTATTGTCGCCTAACTATTTTAGAAACAGGGTAGTAATTGTGGTTAGTGACGGTACGCTAAATGGTATGGCATTCGAGATGGCCTATGAGTTTTTAAAAGGTATAAAATGCCAAAGAGTCATAATGGCAGCTCCCATCGCTGGTGTACCAGCCGTGGATCGAATGCACGTATTGGCTGACGAACTATATTGTCTGAATGTTACCGATTCTAACTTTGATATTAACCACTATTACGAGAACAATGATATTCCCGACGGTAAGCAGATAATACGTATTTTGGACGAAATTATTCTCGACTGGTACAAAGAAGATCAAGTCCAAATTGAAGCTTTGGCTAAATCGTCTAAGGAAGCTAAACCGTTACCGACCCACGCATGAAACGTCGTGTCAAAAAACTATTAAAAAATCGTTGGCTCTGGTTAGTTTTTACTGGGTTTATTCTTATTTCTTTAGCAGTAGCTTCTTGCCTTGTTTACAGGAACGAAAAAGACTCCGAAAAACCATCTTTTACGGTAGTGAACATCAAATATTTTAAGAACAAAAAAAAGATGGAAAAAGATAAAAAAGCAGAAGAAATCCAAACGGCAGCACAAAATAGTCATAAACCAGAGCCGACTCCTAAAGCTTCACAATGGCCGGTGCTACTAACGTCCGAACAGGCCTCGTCAATCACGGTGGTAGTTAATAAAAAACACAGATTGCCGGCAGATTACGTCCCGGCAGGTTTAACTTCGGTTTATGGAGCTTTGTTGAGAGCCGAAGCTGCGTCTGCCGTTTCATCGTTGTTTGAGGAGGCGAAAAGGAACGGTTTTAATTTAAAAATAATTAGTGGATACAGATCTTATCAAAGCCAGGCTTCGATTTATAATTCTTATGTTGCTCAAGATGGGCAAGCTATGGCAGATACTTATAGCGCCAGGCCGGGATTTAGCGAACACCAAACCGGTCTGGTTGCCGATGTCGGCTACGTTAGTGGCGAGTGTGCTTTAGAAACTTGCTTTGGTGATACCCCTGCTGGTAGGTGGCTGGCTAATAATTCACACAACTTTGGGTTTATAATTCGATATCCGTCTGGAAAACAAGCAATAACAGGGTACCAGTACGAGCCGTGGCATCTAAGGTATGTGGGCGTAGATGTTGCCAAAGCCGTATATTCATCCGGCTTAACACTGGATCAATACTATAACGTGCCGTCTGGTGGCTATTAATTATCTTATACAAAAAGGTTTGCATGCAGACATGATATAATTCAATCTGTTACAAACGATTGTAATTGTAAGCTACCTCAATTTGAATTAAAGGGGCATAGTACAACGGCTAGTATAAGGGTCTCCAAAACCCTAGATCGTGGTTCGATTCCACGTGCCCCTGCCAAGTAGAACGTTCAGACAATTTGAGTACAGTAGCAAACGGTTCGTTAGGTGTAAAACGGACCGTTTTGCCTTTTAATTCGAGGTTCGATAGTACTAGTTTCAGTAGTTCACGCTTTTCATCGTGGCTGGCTACTTCAAATATCTTTTCACCGTGCTTGAATAGCTGTAACAGATAAGAAGCTGTTACATAGAAGCTTTTATCTGCTTCTTCAAGCCTTTCAATCTGCTGTTTGATACGTGCTATTTCTTGATCGTAACGAAGCTTGTTATCCGTATAATCATCTGGGGTAATACTACCGCCTGTCATAGCGTCAAATGCTACACGGATACGATTTTGGTAATCGTCCCGATCAGCACGTAGCTTTTTCATCATATCGTCTTGAAAGCGGTTTTCGTCTTTGTGAGCTGTTTGCAATTCAGCTTGAAGACGCTGTATTTCATCTTCGGGTATTTCTTTGAAAGCTTGAAAGACTTTCTTAAACTGGTCCGTCAATTCACTTTCAGTGATGTAAGTTAGCTTCTTGTGGGCTTTACGGGCATTTGTACAGTGGTAAAAGTGGTACGTGTGTTCATTGCCGTTCTGCTGTTTCTTTTCCCGATATTCGGTAGTAACAGCACAACCGCAGTCAGCACAGTTGATCAAACCACGGTATATAAACGGTACGCCTACGAAACGTCGTTTGCCGTTTCTGTTTCCGTCTAGTACGTCTTGGACCATATCAAACAAATCACGACTGATTATCTGCTGATAATTATGTACGTATTCTTTACCGCCACCTTTATGATCTACGATTATGCCAATATAAAACTTGTCCCTTAGTATGTCGTGAATACGGCTTTTAGATAAGTTCACGCCTAGTTCCTTATTCACTTTACGGCGTAGGCTTTCGCAAGAATACGCACCTGTGGCAAAGTATTTGTACATAAGTTTAACCACTTCACTGGTAAAATCATCAGCCTGTACGGTTTTATGCCGTGCGTCTAGGGTAACGTTTTTATAGCCATACGGAGCTGACCAAGGTAGTTCGCCACGTTCCAACTTGCTCATTTTGGTGTTCATACCGTCTTCTTTGATACGTTCAAGCTGTGATTTAGCAAACATCACCTTAAAATCCCACTGTATAATATCGCTTGATCGACTTTCTTGCGACAGTACAAGCCTATCGTCGATAAAGTGTAGCCGTACCTTGTGCTTCTTGCGTAGGTCGTCTATCAGCACGCTATCCCGAAAGTTGCGTGTCATACGGTCTACACGAAACGACACAATGTCAGTAACTTTATTTTTCTTAACGTACGCCACCATTTCATTGAACTTATTGCGTGCCTTGTATTCGCTACCCGTTTCACTGATCTTAAATTCTTTAATAACGTCCAAACCTTGTTCAAGGGTATAGTCCCTAGCACGTGGTAGCTGTATTTCTTCGAGCGATAAACCTTCAGTTTCTTGGCGTTTAGTAGACACACGGGCGAAGATAATAGCCTTACCGCTCATAATCTACCTTGCTATCTTCAATTAGCTTATGTACATCGCTGATTTTGAATAAGTAAGATTTTCCAACCTTGTAGGCGGTAATTTTGCCCGATTTAATCCAACGGTAAATAGTTATTTTGCTGACTTGCAATAGCTCACAAACATCTTCGATCTTGTAAAACTTGCTATCTTTCATTGTTATCATTATATAACATTCCTTATCACTTATCTAAATATCTTTGTAATCGTATTGGTGTAAACTTCCCAAGCTGTTCTTCGATAAGATCGAAACTTTTTAACTTGCGTCTAGCGAAGTTTAAGCTGTTAATCTTCTTGTTCAGGTTGTACCATTGCTGGCTAGAAAAGTTGCCCATTTTGCGTATATCACGGCTTCCAGTGGCTTCAATCAGTGTCTTGTAGGCTAGTGCTTGAAGGATAGTACCGATCTGGACCTTAGGGTTTTGCACGGACAGTTCAATTAGAAGCTGTGGCGGTTTTTTGTCCGTCAGGTTGATAGCAGGATACGTATCACGCAGTTTGTCTAGTTCGTGCGTCAACATAGTTTTAGCAATATTTTCTTTGAATAACTGGCGTAGCGTCAGGCTTTCGGGTGTAATGCCAACTTCTTTCAAGGCTTTACCGATTTGTGGTCTACCTATATACCGAGCTTCAAAACGTATCATCTGAAATGGACTGGCAAGCGGATTGTCATCAAATAGAGATAACTGACAGTAGTTATCTTTTTCGAGCAAACCCCGTTCAGATACTTTGGACCGTTTGTATTCGTTCAGCTTGTCGTAGACACACAAACCCCATTTACTACTGTAAAAATGTACTGCTTCGCCACCACCACGGTACTTCTGGCGGTCTAGCTGTTTGCGAGTGGTGTAGTTGCATTTTTCAATTTCAGACAATACTTCGTAGGCTGTTGAATAGTCTGTCAGCGTGATGTTCTTGGCATAGTGTATGGTGCTGACATAGGCGTTTTTGAGTGTGTCCCTGTCTTTGACGATAACGCCCATATTGTATAGCTTGCGTCCGAGCTGTACACACAGATAATCAAGATCGCTTTCGCTAACTTCGTTGAAGTTGTCATTGAAGATTATTTTAGGAGCAGAAAATTCAACGTTCAATATGATCGGTATGCTACCACGGCGTATCGCCTTGATCAGCGTAAGACGTGGCATATAGTTACCATTACGTTTATCTTTGGCGGTAGGGTTGCGATCTGCTTTTACAGACTTTCGAGTACCAAACTGTATATAGGGTGGCTTGAAGAAGTTGGCTACATCTGGCGAAAACAGCTTGTAGCAACCTTCCATAATCTCAAAATCCTTACGCCATTCTAGGTTCAAGACTATCGTGTCTACCATTATCTTTGCTCACTACATCTTCAAATTTGTTTGCTACCGCTTCTTCTATGGCACGTCCAACCTGCTGGCTTATCGGATAGTACACGTCTATATCCTTGCCCAATATCTTTCGGGTTGGGTACACCAACCTATAACCACCGTGTGGTCTGGTAAATACGCCAACGCTACCGCAGTACACGGTTTCGTACAGCACAAAACTAGCAAAGCCAACCAACCCGTTATTCGGTTTGACTGGCATTATCTGAACTTCGCTGATCACTTTCATCGCCTAATCCTTCCAATGGTATTTCAACTACCTTTTCCCGTTTGTTGATCTTGATCAGCAATTCAGCCAAACGAAGCATAGGGTCGTTTTGGGCGACCTGTTCGTTCTTGCTGTTTGATTGCTGGATCATACCGTAATGGTACGAAGAAGCGATTTAGCCTAATTCTGGCTATTTTTTAGACGGAGTGATGTACTTGGGGTTCAAGCGAACTGACTTGGTAGTTAGCTTGAACAAGTCTGGTATATTCGTGGAGTTAGCGACACGGGCGTTTATTTTCTTAATAGCGTCGTAAACCTTATTCCAATCAGTTGGCTTTTGTAAGTCAGGTAGATAATCGTACAGACTATCCCATACTGACAAAAAGTCTTTCAGTTCCCATAGTTTTTCGGGTTTTTCAAATATCAGTTTACAAATAGCTGGCTGGTATTCAGCATTCTTATTAAAGCGTATAGCTTCGTCAGCAAAGAATATAGTACGGGTCTTTGGATCGTAGCTGGCTGGTTCTATGGCTTGCGTAGTGGCTAATAGAGTTTGTTCGCTGGTAGTTTCGTAGTCAATGATTATTTTGCGTAGTTCAGCAAGGCGACAATCAAAATCTTGGATCACTTCGGTTAGCTTGTCTTCGTTTGGGGTCGTTTCGCCATACGTCATAGTACCGACTTTCCACGTAGGATCGTCAAACTGAACTTTATAGCGTGTTTTACCCGTTTTATCTAATACGGCTTTTACGTCTACTATCCAGTCAGCTACGTGCCTTTTAGCAGTTTGTAACAATTCTGCTGTTTTAGGGTGTTCAGGCTCTGGTTCGGGGTAGTACATCGTAGGCAAGCCATACTTACCAGTACCCATTAGTGGCATTGTTACGTTCATACGATTAGGCACTAACGCACTGTGAAACTGCTCAAACTGATCAAGGGCGTGCTTGCCTTCGTTAAATAGCCGAGTTAGTTCATCTACGTTTTCTTTCATACACCTTCAAATCCTTACCTTGATTATACCTAAAAGTGATTGTATTTGATAACAAATGACTACCGAAATGTGGTAAGATTGAAAGCAGTTATTATGGCAAAATCATTACAAGACTACACAAAAGAAGAACTGATAGAACAAATAAAATCGCTTAAAAAGACGAAGAAGTTTGGGCTGGTCTGGGAAGACAAACCCGAACAGGTGGCGATTGACTGTGAAACAAAACTGCCTGTACTTACCGAAGTTACAGAACGAGCTATTACAAAAGCTGACGATCAGCCGACAAACCTTATCATTGAAGGCGACAACTACCATTCACTTTCAACTCTAAACTATACGCACGCCAACAGTATCGACGTTATCTATATCGACCCACCTTACAATACTGGTAGCAATGATTTTATGTACAACGATCGTTATGTAGATACTGAAGATGGCTTTAGGCATAGTAAATGGCTGTCATTTATGGCTAAGCGTCTAAAACTTGTTAAAAATCTACTGACCGATAATGGTGTTATATTTATTTCGATTAGCGACCACGAGCAAGCACATTTGAGGGTGTTGTGTGATGAGATTTTTGGCTATAGAAACTTCGTAAATCGTCTTACGTGGGAGTCGACAACCCAGCCTATTAATACTGGTAAAGCAAGATTTGGTTTGCAGAAAAAGACGGAACTTATATTTTGTTATGCTAAAAATAAGAACTTGTTAAAACCGTTCATACTGCGTGTTATTGATACAGCGAATAAGTATCCACATCAAGGCAAGTTTGGTGCCTGTAGGTTGGAGATAATAGAAAAATCCGATGCTGGATCATACAATCGGGAGTCAATGAAGTACGAAATATTGGGACACAAACCCCGTGCTGGTAAGCGTTGGCAGATTGGCGAAGATACAGCGAAGGACCTTGTTGCCCGTGGAAGAATAGAGATAGTAGACGGCATAGTAAAAAAAGCCGTTTATCCAGAGGACGAACTAGACAAAGTGAGCTATAAGCCTTTCT
>Ga0255345_1000124_pt1 | contig 138002 bp, 129 predicted proteins | sample wastewater_treat_6_FD_192415 | JGI IMG/M metagenome (GOLD analysis project Ga0255345, IMG submission 192415) | Wastewater microbial communities from Lulu Island WWTP, Vancouver, Canada - plant20 | ecosystem: Engineered > WWTP > Wastewater > Unclassified | place: Canada: Vancouver, British...
CTATGCGTTCTTCATCTGTTAGCTTACTTCCTCTTGACATAAAATAACCCCCTTACAGCTTTCACACGCTTTTGTTTTTTCGTGTGTCTACTTTAAGGGGATTATATCATTGTAACACTCAGGGGCATAAATTATTGGTATGCGCCTTGCCTCAGAGGTGAGGTCTCAGCTTAAAATCTCATTTTGGGCATTGCAGGGTATCCCCACTTGTTGGCACCTTCGCTGGGACGGCACAGGAAAATGAGCATTATTATCGCATATGCCAACAGGAACAGGAATGTTGCACAGAATACTGCACCAACAGCCTCTAAACTGCCAGAAGCGCCTGATGCGATCAGAAATCCGCCGCCTCCTATGGCGATGAGGACAGTACCCAATACCCACCAGCCTGATTTGCCGATGTCATGGAGCCTTCTTACCTGTGAAGAAAGATTTGGCAGGAAGAACACAGCTGTCTCAGCAAAGCTGATGATCCTTGTTATCCATATTCCATCTGTGCCCATTGCCATATTAATGATAGATGTAAGCGTACTTACGCATATTCCAACGATGAAGACGAACAGGTAGCCGAACCAGTATTCGCTTCGTGTGGAGCGTCCTCTGAAGTTCACATAATTCTTGAAATAGAGCTTGATAGCCTCGCCGAAGCCTACATATCTGGGACTTCCGTCCGACTGATTGTAGAATGAGGGATCAAGTCCGTAGATAGGAGCACCGTAAGGCTGACCGTAGCCGCCCTGCTGTCCGTAGCCATTGGACTGACCGTAACCGCCCTGCTGTCCGTAGCCATTGGGCTGACCGTAGCCGCCCTGCTGTCCGTAGTTGTTGGGCTGACCGTAGCCGCTCTGCTGTCCGTAGTTGTTGGACTGACCGTAGCCGCCCTGCTGTCCGTAGTTGTTGGGCTGACCGTAGCCGCTCTGCTGTCCGTAGTTGTTGGACTGACCGTAGCCGCTCTGCTGTCCGTAGTTGTTGGACTGACCGTAGCCGCCCTGCTGTCCGTAGTTATTGGGCTGACCGTAGCCGCTCTGCTGTCCGTAGTTATTGGACTGACCATAACTGCCCTGCTGTCCGTAATTGTCAGGCTGACCGCCGCCAGTAGGCTGGCTGCCTGCGGCAGGCTGCTCAGATGCTGTTGTGTCAACAGGTGCCTTTGAAGCTGCAAAAAAAAGATCGTCCATTGCCCCCGACGCATCCTCCAGCATAGCTCCGCAGTTTTCGCAGTATCTGTCGCCTAACTTGTTTTCATAGTTACAGTATTTGCATTTCATGGTAAAAACCCCCTTATTCATGATGATAATATTCTATCAGAAAAAATGCTGTTTGTCAATATATATACAAACAAAAAGCTCCCTGTCGGGGAGCTTCTGCTTATTCGATCGTAACAGAGACCTTCTGGTCCTTCTTTGCTGCACCTGCGCGCATGATAGTACGGAGGGCCTTTGCGATCCTGCCCTGCTTACCGATAACTCTGCCCATATCGTCGGGAGCAACGTTAAGGTGGAATACGATAACGCCCTCTTCGTCGGGCTCGTCCTCAGTGATATTTATAGCGGACTTATCTTCTACGAGGCCTGCTGCGATAGCATAAAGTAAATCTTTCATTAGTAAAACCTCCGATAAGCTTGCGGACAGAGGCAGAGACCATTACGCCTCTCCTCCTCCATTAAGCTTCAGCTCAAAGAACTCCCTCTTTCTTGAGGATAGCCTTTACTGTGTCAGTAGGCTGTGCGCCCTTAGCGATCCATTCCTTAGCCTTATCTGCGTCGATCTTGACAACAGAGGGCTCCTTAGTAGGATCATAGTAACCGATCTCCTCAACGAAACGACCGTCTCTGGGGTATCTTGAATCAGCTACGACTACACGATAGAAAGGAGCCTTCTTAGCGCCCATTCTTCTCAGTCTGATCTTTACTGCCATTTGAATTCACCTCCGTGTAAAAAGTATATATTCCATGCGGCGGGAGACGTCGCATTGAAAGCTGTGTCAGTCTTTTCAGAAGGGCAGGTTTCCGCCGCCCTTGCCTGTGTACTTGTCGAAGTTCATGCCTGCAAGGTTCTTTCTTGCCTTACGCAGGCTCATCTTTCCGGACTTGCCTGTGAACTTCTTCATCATGGTCTGCATCTGGTCGAACTGCTTGAGGAGGCGGTTTACGTCCTCGACCTTTGTGCCCGAACCGTTTGCGATACGCTTCTTGCGTGAGGGATTGATGATAGAGGGCTTGGCTCTTTCAGCCTTGGTCATAGAGGTTATCATAGCCTCTATCCTGCCCAGCTGGCTCTCGTCTATATCGGCGTCCTTGATCTTGTCGCCCACGCCGGGGAGCATACCGAGTATGGACTTCATTGAGCCCATGCGCTTGATCTGCTTCATCTGGTCAAGAAGGTCGTCCATATCGAACTTGTTCTCCTTGAACTTCTTTGTGAGCTTTTCAGCGTCCTTCTGGGACATGACGTTCTCGGCTTTTTCTATGAGTGTGAGCACATCGCCCATACCGAGGATACGGGAAGCCATTCTCTCGGGGTGGAACTGCTCGAAATCGTCCAGCTTTTCGCCCATACCAACGAACTTGATGGGCTTACCTGTTACGGAGAGTACGGACAGAGCCGCACCGCCTCTGGTATCGGAGTCAAGCTTTGACATAAGAACGCCTGTGATACCAACGGCATCGTCGAATGCCTTGGCGACATTTACTGCGTCCTGACCTGTCATAGCGTCAACTACCAGCATTATCTCGTCGGGGTTTGTCTCCTTCTTGATATTGACCAACTCGTCCATGAGAGCCTCGTCGATGTGGAGACGTCCTGCGGTATCTATGATGAGTATGTCGTGACCGTAGTCCTTGGCGTAGGCAAGAGCCTTCTTGGCGATGACAACGGGGTCTGTCTGACCCATCTCAAACACCTTTACGTCAGCCTTTCCGCCCACAACCTGTAACTGGTTGATAGCGGCAGGACGGTAGATGTCACAGGCAGCCAGCAGGGGACGGTGTCTCTCCTTCTTGAGGAGCTTAGCCAGCTTTGCGGCGTGGGTGGTCTTACCTGAACCCTGAAGTCCGCACATCATGATGACCGTAGGCGGCTTTGAAGCCATATTTATACGGGCGTTGCTGTTACCCATAAGGGAGACCAGCTCTTCGTTAACTATCTTTATTACCTGCTGAGCGGGAGTCAGGCTTGCCAGCACTTCCTCGCCCACAGCTCTTTCTGTTACGCTCTTTACAAAGTCCTTTACGACCTTGTAGCTTACGTCGGCTTCAAGCAGCGCAAGTCTTACCTCACGCATAGCCTCCTTTACGTCGGACTCGGTGAGCTTACCTCTTGATTTGAGCTTTTTGAAGACGTTATTGAGTTTTTCGGAAAGTCCCTCGAATGCCATGCCGAACCTCCTTTATATTACAGCAGCTCCGCGCCCTTAGCGGTCTCGGAGAGTATGGTATTTCTTATATTCCCGTCAGTGATCTGCTCTGCGGCAGCTTCGATATTGCCGAAGCATTCCCGCATCCTGCCCAGTCTTTCCGCGAAGCCCAGCTTTTCCTCATAGTTGAGGAGTATATCCTCGGTGCGCTTGATAATGCTGCGCACAGCCTGTCTGGTGATATTCATGGGCTGACCTATCTCCGCAAGGGAGAGGTCGTCGCAGTAATACATCTCCATGATACTGCGCTGGTGGTCTGTGAGCAGGTCGCCGTAGCAGTCAAGGAGCATTACGAATTTCAGTTCTTTAGCCATTTCCGGGCACCTCTTTTGGGGTGTAATGCAAAATCACTTTACACATTATACTACATCTGCCCTTTTTTGTCAAGCGGCTTGCTGAAATTTCCTCCACATTCGGGATATTGCCGAAAAAAAGCGTCCTGTAAGGACGCTTTTTGTATACTGTCTTGTTCAGGTGGTCTCTACGGGCAGGTTTTTATCGGACATATCCGAGTAGGTTATGCTGACCATATCCACTATATCCTCCTCATTGAAGGATACCACGATGGAGTGACCTCTGAGAATGCCCTGCTCGTCCTCGCCCAGCATGATGCCGTAGCGGTAGGTGCAGGTATAGGGCTTTTCCAGCTTGTGCTTCTCGTCGGGGAGGCCTATGAGCCTCTCAACGTCCGCAACTGTGGACACAAGGGGAGTTATGCCGTAAATATCGCTGTCAGCGGTCTTTACGGAGATACTGTACATTACGCTCTCCTTCTCATGACCCGTGTAGCAGTTCTCCAGCATTACGGTACCCATTTCCGTACCGTTGTAGTAAAGGGAAGCCATGCCCTTTCCCTCATCAAGTCCGTAGTCCTTCCTGTCGTAGAACTTGAATGACCAGTCCTTTTTCAGCTTGGTAAGGTACTGGGGAAGGTCGAAGTGCTGACCCTTGATATTGATATTGCTTCGCACCGCGTCAACGTCGAAGGTACCCTCGGGAACCGTATAGGGCTCCACAATGGGAGGTATCTCCAGATGGGGCACCGATATATCGTCCTTGTCGGTGCAGCCTGCGAATACTGCTGTCAGCAGGCAGGCAAGCACAAGAATGGTCTTTTTCATGTTATTCTCCTCTTCGAGACTGCGCTCAGCGGCAGCCTGTTCCTATCTTTTCTCCGTATTTCACAACGGTCTCTATGCCCTCCGCGGAATTGCGGAGTATATCTTCATCGGGGCAGACAGTGTCCTTGCCGAAGAGCATTACTATGGTAGAGCCGCCGAACTCGAATTTGCCCTTTTCCTCGCCGCGGCAGAAGGCACCCTCGCCCTGGTGGTTGACGATACGTCCCACCATCATGGCGCCCACCTCCACCTGTACCACATCGCCGAAGTTGTTGGTATGGAGCACGGTGTATTCGCGGCTGTTGCGCTTGTAGATATTATACCGCTCAAGAGCTATGGGATTGACCGTGTGGAGCTCTCCCGCTATGAAGGTATTGTCGGTCTTTGTGCCGTCATCTATGTAGCAGTAGCGGTGGTAATCGTCCACCTCAAGGCGGAATATCATGCAGTAGCCTCCGCAGAATCGGTTTGCAAGAAATTCGTTCTTCAGCAGGTCGCTGACTCTGTAGCGTGAGCCCTTTATGCGGAATATGCTCTTCCTGCTTATCTTATGCACCGTCAGTTTTGAGTCACAGGGGCTTATAAGATGATCGGGAGCATAGTCTATGGGGCGCTTTTCGGGCTTTACCACGCGGGTAAAGAAGTCGTTGTAGGAGCGGAAGCGGTACATCACATACTGTGAGGTGTCGATGCCGCTGCGCTTTATGAAGGGCTTTATGAGCAGTGCAGATGCCCTTGAGTCCATGAATTTTCCTGCGATACAGGACACCAAAGGAGCGGTCAGCGTTTTCAGCAGCACCCTTCCGAGGACACTTCCGTAGAGCTTTTTCAGCAGCTTGTTCTGGTTTTCATTGGTAACTATTATTTCGCCTGTTCTTGTCTTTATCATGGTGAAGCTTCTCCCCTCAGTCTTCACATTGGCTTAAAGCCTTGCGTTGGCAAGCATGAGCTTGATACGGTTTTCCTGGTTTACTCTTGTGGCGCCGGGGTCATAGTCGATAGCGACTATATTGGCGTTGGGATTGTCCTGCTTGATGGCTCTGGACATACCCTTTGCCACGATATGATTGGGCAGACAGCCGAAGGGCTGTGTACAGATTATATTCTCGACTCCCGACTTTGCCAGTGCAGCCATTTCCGCAGGAATGAGCCAGCCCTCGCCCATGACTACGCCCTGATTGATGTACTTGTCGGCAAGCTTTCTCAGGTGCTCGAAATCGTGGAGAGGCTCAAAGCTTCCCTGCTCCTTCATGACCTTGATGAGCTCTTTCTGTTTGGCGTAGATAAGGTCATAGCCTATCTTGTTGAAGATGGACTGCTTGGTGGTGTGGTCGTATATCTTAGCGTCGTTGAAGGTACCTGCGGCGCAGTACATGACAAACTCCAGAAGTGAGGGCACAACGGGCTCACAGCCCTCGGAAATAAGGAAATCCTCAAGGTGGTTGTTTGCAAGGGGAGAATACTTTACATATATCTCTCCCACTATGCCCACTCTTATCTTCTTCTCACTGCTGAGAGGAATGGAAGCGAAATCGTCAAGTATATCCCTGTATACCTTCTTTGTCCTTAGGAACATCCTGCTGCCCTTCAGGAAGATATTGCACAGTCTCCTGTGCCATTTGTCCAGCATTTTCTTCGACTCGCCCTTGTTTATCTCATAGGCTCTGCACTTGTTGTAGCAGGTCATGAGCAGGTCGCCGTAAAGCACGGCGTACAGCATTTTAAGGAACATGGGCGCGGTTATCCTGAAAGCGCTGTCCTTTTCCAGTCCGCTGAAATTCAGGGATACAACGGGTATCTGAGGATAGTTCTTTGCAACAGCCTTTCTCAGAAGGTGGATATAGTTTGAAGCTCGGCAGCCGCCTCCCGTCTGTGTGATGAGGAGGGCGGTCTTGTCGGGGTCATACTTTCCGCTTTTGAGAGCGTCCATGAACTGTCCTATGACCAGGAGCGCAGGGTAGCAGGCGTCATTGTGGACGTTTTTCAGTCCCTCATCGACTACTGCACGGGAATCGTTCCTCAGCAGCTCCAGCTTATAGCCCTTGGCTTCAAATATAGAAATGAGCATCTTGAAGTGTATGGGCAGCATATCGGGTACGAGGATAGTGTGGGTCTTTATCATATCCTCGGTAAACTTTGCATATTCAGGCATAATGACCTCCGTATCATTGCTTCATAGCCTGTGCAGCTCAGACGGGCTGCACCCGGGGCTTTCTGGCAGGCTTCTGCTCTGCCTGCTCCATGGCGGCAACAAGGCTCCTGAGTCTTATCCTTGCAGCGCCAAGATTGTTTATCTCGTCTATTTTAAGCTGTGTGTACAGCTTTCCGCGGCTCTCCAGTATATTTCTCACCTCGTCGCCCGTAACGGCGTCAATGCCGCAGCCGAAGGATACCAGCTGTATGAGCTGCATATCGGGCTGTGTGGTGACGTATTTGGCGGCACGATAGAGCCTTGAATGGTAGGTCCACTGGTTGAGTACCCCCAGCTTTGGAGTGCTGGCAAGTCCCGCGATGCTGTCCTCGGTGATGACAGCCATGCCCAGACTGGAGACAAGCTTATGTATGCCGTGGTTTATCTCCTTGTCGATGTGATAGGGACGGCCTGCGATAACGATTATCTTTCTTCCCTCGGCTCTTGCCTGAGTGATTATCTCCATAGCCTTTTTCGTTACCGAATTATGGTAGGTCTGGAGCGCCTCGTAAGCCTTGTCCACAGCGTCGGGTATCCTGCCCTTGACGTTGTATCGGCTGAGAGCCTGTCCCAGCACCTTTATGACGTTCTTCCTGATATTCAGGTCGAGGTAGGGGTGGATAAAGTTCTCCTTGTTGAGCCTTGGATTGTTCGCCATGAGCAGCTCGGGATAATAAGCGACTACGGGACAGTTGAAGTGGTTGTCGCTGCCGCCCTCGTCCAGATTGTAGCTCATGCAGGGGTAGAAAATGAAGTCCACGCCCTTGTCAAGCAGGTTCTCGATGTGTCCGTGAGTGAGCTTTGCAGGGTAGCATACCGTATCCGAGGGGATGGTATGCTGTCCCAGATAGTACATATCACGGGAGCTCTCGTCGGAGACCACTGTCCTGAAGCCCAGTGTGGTGAACAGCATATGCCAGAAAGGCAGCTGCTCATAGAAGCCGAGTGCGAGGGGAAGTCCCACAGTGCCGCGGAAGCGTCTGGGCTGATGGGTCTTGACGGTGTTGAGAATGCTGTCGTATTTGAACTCATAGAGATTGGGAACGGTGTTCCTGTTGGCAGCTCCGCCGCCCTTTTCGCAGCGGTTGCCCGAGATGAAGCGTCGTCCCTTGCCGAAGCTGATGATGTTCAGCTGGCAGTGTGCGGTACAGCCGCCGCAGTTTGCGGAGCGTGAGGTATAGGTGAAGTTCTCCAGCTCCTCTGCGGAGATGAGCTTTGAAGCTTCCTCACCTGCTCTCTCCTTAGCATAGAGGGCACAGCCGAAGGCTCCCATAAGTCCCGAGATAGCGGGACGGATAACGTTCCTGCCCAGCTCCTTCTCGAATGAGCGGAGCACTGCGTCATTGAGGAAGGTTCCGCCCTGAACGACGATGTTCTTTCCCAGGTCGTCGGGAGAATTGGCACGAATTACCTTGTAAATGGCGTTCTTGATTATGGATGAGGACAGACCTGCGGAGATGTCCTCCACGGTGGCGCCGTCCTTCTGCGCCTGTTTTACGGAGCTGTTCATGAATACGGTACAGCGCGAGCCCAGGTCAACGGGGTGCTCCGCAAAGAGTCCCAGCTGCGAGAACTCGGCTATATCATAGCCCAGCGCCATTGCGAATGTCTGTATGAAAGAGCCGCAGCCCGAGGAACAAGCCTCGTTGAGCATTATGCTGTCGATGCTCTTGTTCTTTATCTTGAAGCACTTGATGTCCTGTCCGCCGATGTCGATGATGAAGTCAACGTCGGGGCAGAAGCAAGCCGCCGCCTTGAAGTGCGCCACGGTCTCGACTATGCCGTGGTCAACGGAAAGACCTGCCTTTATGAGGTCCTCGCCGTAGCCCGTTACAGCGGAGCCCTTAATGGTGATTCCGGGGTTCATCTCGCTGTAAATGCGCTTTACCTGGTCGGCTATCTTGTCAAGGGGCTGACCCAGATTTGAGGAGTAGTGGTGGTAGAGTATACGTCCGTCCTCTGTGATGAGCACCAGCTTGGTGGTGGTGGAGCCTGCGTCGATACCCAGGTAGGCGTCTCCCTTGTAGGTGCGTATGTCCGCATAGCCCAGGTCGAACTTCTTGTGACGGTCGATGAACTCGTCATACTCGGCGTGAGAGCGGAAAAGGGGCTCGCCCGTAACTATGGCGTCGGAAGCCTTTGCGGTGCGTATCTTCTCGATTATATCGCTTATATGGAACGCCTTCTCGGCAGTAGCCGCGTAGATAGCGCAGCCGTAAGCCACGAAAACAGGAGCCTCCGGCGGGAACACAGCGTGCTCCTCGTCAAGTCCGAGAGTCCTTACGAAAGCCTTTTTGAGTCCGCGGAGGAAGAATAAAGGACCGCCGAGGAAAAGCACCTTTCCCTCGATGGAGCGTCCCTGGGCAAGTCCCGAAACAGTCTGGTCAACGACCGCCTGAAAGATACTTGCGGCAACGTCCTCACGCCTTGCGCCCTGGTTCAGCAGGGGCTGTATATCCGACTTGGCAAAAACTCCGCAGCGTGAAGCTATGGGGTATATTTTCTGTGCGTGAAGGGACAGCTCGTCCAGCTGGTCTGCGGAAACGCCCAGCAGTGTAGCCATCTGGTCGATGAATGCGCCCGTACCGCCTGCACAGGTGCCGTTCATACGCTGTTCAACGCCGCCTGTCAGGAATATTATCTTAGCGTCCTCGCCGCCCAGCTCTATAACAGCGTCAGCGTCGGGCTGCTTCTGCTTTACTGCGAGAAAAGCCGCGTGGACCTCCTGCACGAAGGGGATATCCGCAGAATTTGCCAGTCCAAGACCTGCCGAGCCTGTAATACATACGGTGAACTCCTCATCGGGATAGTCCGCCTGAATGATCTTCAGCTGGTCAGTCACCGTCTCCTTTACCTTGGAGAGATGGCGCTGATACTTGGAATACAGGATATTTCCGTCGCTGTCGGTTATGACAGTCTTTACCGTGGTGGAGCCCACGTCAATGCCGAGAGAATACTTATTTGCCATTATGCACCTCAGAAGAAGTTATTGTCGGACGGACGATCCGTCCGTATCGTTCATTTCGCTATTCTTTCATTATAACACAATCTTTATATAAAAGTAAAGAGGTAAAATTTCTGCATTGCAGACAGGCGGGACAGGTTGCTGTATTTCGCAAAAAATGATATAATAACGTATATTTGGTACATTTCAGTATAGCACGTTAATTCCGCAATGTCAATTTGAAAATTTTTCGGAAAAAGCTGTAACGAATAGGCTTTTTCCGCAACTAATAAGTGAACGTTCAAAAGGGAGGTGTCGGCGTGTCGGGAGAAATGGAGCAATATTACAGGGAAAACGGCAGGAAGGTCTTTCTGTACCTCATGACTCTCTGCGGCGATGCCGACACCGCCGAGGAGCTCACTCAGGAGACCTTTTACCGTGCCATAAAGTCGCTGAAGAAATACAAGGGCGAGAGTTCCGTGTACACATGGCTGTGCAGTATCGCCCGCAACGCATGGCTGGAGGAGCTCCGCAAGCGCAGCAAGCACAAGGGCGAGGAGATAAGCGAGCTGGCGGAGGACACGGCTCCCCGTCCCGACGAGGCTGCGGAGAGCGCCGACGGACGGCTGCGGCTGCTGAAGAAGATACACTCCCTGCCCGAAACGGAAAAGGAACTGATACTGCTTCGTGCCTCACAGGAGCTTAGCTTCCGCGAGATAGGTGAGATATTCGGAAAGTCCGAGAACTGGGCGCGTGTGACCTATTACCGTGCCAAGCAGAAATTAGCCCGCGGCGATTGATGCGGGGACTACCGCAAACAGCCAACTGTAGGGGAGGGCGCCCTCGCCCTCCCGAAGCAAGCACATCACCATGAACGGGAGCCCGAAGCGGAATAACCGCCTGTAGGGGCTGATATTATCCGCCCGACAAGTTGAGAGTTGAAAGCAGATAGTTGAGAGTTGCGGTATCGCATTTCGGCGATAGTATTCAGATCTGTCTGCGTAAGCAGACACAATAACTCTGCACTCTCAACTCTAAACTCTCAACTAAAAAAGGAGTTGATATTATGAAATGCAGTATAATCAGAGACCTTCTGCCGCTGTACTGTGACAAGCTGACCTCAGAGGACAGCAACGAGGAAATAGAAAAGCACCTCCGCGAATGTGAGGAGTGCAATAATATCTACGAGAGCATGAACAACAAGGAAGATGAAATAAAAGCCGATTGGGAGGACATAAAGCCGCTGAAAAAGATAAAAAAGCGCATTGCCCTCAAGGTCGTGGCAGCCATTATCGGCACACTTGCAGTGCTGTCCGCAGTTTTTGTGTTCGTTTTTGTGGGAGTTATCCCCATAAGCTCGGATAAGCTGTCTTACGACATAAGTGCAAAAGAAGTCAAGCGTTATACCGTTTACACGACCGATGAGAACGGAAACAACTACCAGACGGACCGTGCGGATTTTATGGACGATTTCTATCCCGTGCCCGATAATGCGACAGTCAGGACAGATCATGATCTGTGGCTGGATTCCACTGCCGATTGCAGCTGTATCACCACACGCGGTAAGCAGACGATCGAAGACCATATAATGGAAGACGGCGTTCATCATGACCTTATCTTCCATGACGAGCTGTGGATATACCCTGTTATAAGGATACCCTTTGACGACCGCGGCGAACACCCCAATCAGTATTCATGGGGCTATACCAACGTCAAGGAGGGCGATACCCTCACTATTCATTACCGTGACAAGACAGAAACAATCGACCTCTGGCAGCTATATCTGGACAATGTTGAAAAATAACAGAAAGCGGACGGTGAAAGCCGTCTGTTTTCTTTTTCTCTGTTTTTCGGGCGGCGGAGCGCCTCCCCTGCGGTATGCGGCAGGTATTTGCTGCGCTTTTCAACTTTCAACTTCCCAAATGTTGACAAATCGGGACTCTTTATGTATAATAAAAGCAGTATGAAACGGAAAGGATAATTTCATGTTCAAACGCAACCATGTCGTAAGACTTATACTCATATTCACCCTCATTATGGGAGTTTCCTCCCTCGCTGTCATGATAGGCGGAATGATGAGGGCACGAAACAACAACTACATCACCATAGACCCCGAGACTATGAAGCTGATACAGCTTGACCCCCCGAAGGAGGGCGATCCCATAGCCATCGTGGACACCACCCTGGGCGAGGTAAGGTTCAGGCTCTTCCCCGAGCAGTCCCCCAACGCCGTGGCGAACTTCACAGAGCTTGCAAACTTGGGCTACTATAACGGCACCTACGTCTTCCACGCAGAGAGCGGAGTATATTCCGCGGCAGGCGCTCCCAACAAGGACGGCTCCGCAAAGGACAACTCCCACGAGCTGGTAAAGAGAGAGCTCAGTCAGGACCTCTGGCCCTTCAAGGGCGCTGTCCTCGCCATGAACACCACCGTAAAGCAGACCTTCAAGGAGAAGATACTGGGCGGCGGCACCTACTACAACGGAAGCCGCTTCATCATGCTGAATACCGTCACCTATGATGACGAATTCAAGGAGGAGCTGAAGAACTCCTCCGAGAGCGAAGCCCTTGCGGACGCCTTTATCGAAGAGGGCGGCGTTCCCAACTTCTCACAGCAGATGACCGTTATCGGTCAGATATACAGCGGCATGGACGTTGCGGAAAAGCTGGCTCAGCTTGAGACCAATGAAATGGGCGTTTATAAGTTCCCCAAGGAGGATATTCTCATAAATTCCGTGACAATAAGCACTTTTTCTTCGGAAGATGAAATAACCGACGGTGAGAAAAAAGACTGATATTTCGTTGATTTCAGCGATAAAAGCTGTCCTTTGAGGGAAAAGCTTTGTATCCTGACTACAAAATTATCAGGAAACTATTTACAAATCAAATTTTTTGATGTATAATATATAAGTTGAAGTATAATTACTCATAATGATCACAGGATGATTTTTTCCGAGGAGTGATATTTATGCTCAGAAAATTCCTGGCAGGTCTTTTCTGTTTCATGATCGCGGCTTCTGCCGTTACATCATGCAGCAAGCAGAGCGGAGGCTCTGAGAGCACAGCGGAAACTACCACTGCTGCAACAACTCAGCCTCAGACAGAAGCTGAGACCACTCAACCCCCAACTGCTGAAAATGTTGAAATCGCAAACTTCACTGCCCCCGAAAAGGGCGATACCATAATCACCATGAATATCAGGGATTACGGAACGGTAAAGTTCAGGCTCTTCCCCGAATATGCGGACAAGGGCGTGGAAAACTTCGTGGAGCTGGCTAAAAAGGGCTACTACGACGGTCTTACCTTCCACAGGATAATCAAGGATTTCATGATACAGGGCGGAGATCCTCTCGGCAACGGCACCGGCGGCGAAAGCTTCTGGGGCGGAAAGTTCGACGGAGGCACCGATCCCCACCTTATCCACGCGGCAGGCGCTCTCGCCTATGCCAACAGCGGCGGAACTTCCACGGACGGAAGCCAGTTCTACGTGGTAACAGGTACCACCTACAGCGACGAGGACTTCGAGGCTCTCGCTCAGCAGGGCTACGTCTTTTCCGATAACGCCAAGGAGATATACAGGAAGACAGGCGGCGCACCCTGGCTGGACGGCGGCTATACCGTTTTCGGACAGGTCATCGACGGTCTCGATGTTATCTTCAAGATACAGAATGTACAGGTAAATCCCGAAAGCAGCCTCCCCTACAAGGACGTTGTAATGGAGTCAGTCACCGTTGACGAATATAACGGCGAGGACATTCACTGGTACATCGACGAATACGAATCCTTCGACCCCGAGGAGATAAAACAGGCTTCGGGCAGGAAAAACGTAGACATCAAGAACTTCACAGCCCCCAAAGAGGGCGAAACCATAGTCAGCATGAAGCTGAAGGGATACGATCAGGAAGTAAAGATCAAGCTCTTCCCCGAGTACACCGAAAAGGGCGTCGAGAACTTCACTACACTGGCAGAACAGGGCTACTATGACGGGCTCACGTTCCACAGAGTAATGAAGGATATGCTCATTGAGGGCGGCGACCCCAACGGCGACGGTACCGGCGGCGAGTCCATATTCGACAAGGGCTATGAGGATACTACCGATCCCCATCTTATCCACGCGGCAGGCGCTGTCGCATATTCCAATGAGGGCTCTACCAATACCAACGGAAGCCGCTTCTTCATTGTCACAGGCGAAAAGCTCACTCAGGAGGAGGCTGAACAGCTTGAATCCTACGGCTATGCCTTCACCGACAGTGAAAAGGAGATCTATACTGAGCACGGCGGTCTTCCCTGGTTCGACGGAAGCTATACCGTCTTCGGACAGGTCTTCGACGGCCTCGATGTTGTCTTCGATATTCAGGATACAGCAGTCGATGAGTATTACAAGCCCCAGAAGGACGTTGTCATTGAAAAGATGACTGTTACTCAGTACAGCGGGGAAGAAGTCCGCTGGGATATTTCCGATTATAAATGATGATCTTTAAGCAAAGGCTTAATAATCTATATGTTCGGCGTCTTATGCCGAGGAACAAAAGAAAGAAATTCGGGAGCAGATAAAAACACCCCGAAAAATAAGGAGAGAAAATATTTGGATAAGTTTGTTATAAAAGGCGGAAGACGCCTTGAAGGTGAAGTTACCATAAGCGGTGCAAAGAATGCGGCTGTTGCTATACTGCCCGCAGTCATCCTTTCGGACGGACCCTGTGTTATCGAAAACGTTCCCGATATCAGCGATGTAAGGATCTGTATCCGTATCCTCAAGGAAATGGGTGCTGAAGTAACAAACGTAGGCAAGGACGCCTACAGGATCGATCCCACAACTATCAATAAATTCTGCGTTCCCTACGAGTACGCAAGGAAAATGCGTGCCTCCTACTATTTCCTGGGAGCGCTCCTCGGCAAGTTCAATAAGGCAAGAGTTTCGATGCCCGGCGGATGTCCCCTGGGAGACCGCCCCATCGACCAGCACCTGAAGGCTTTCACAGCCCTGGGCGCTAAGTATACCCTCAGCCAGGGTATGATCGACCTTACCGCAGATAAGCTCTCGGGCAACCAGATCTTCTTTGATGTGGTCACCGTCGGCGCTACTATGAACGCTATGCTGGCTGCCGTAAAGGCAGAGGGGCTGACTGTCATAGAGAATGCGGCTAAGGAGCCCCATATCGTTGACCTTGCCAACTGCCTCAACTCCATGGGCGCCAACATCATGGGCGCAGGTACAGACGTTATCAAGATCAGAGGCGTCGAGCACCTCCACGGTACTACCTACGCTGTTATCCCCGACCAGATCGAGGCGGGTACATTCATGGTGGCTGTCGCCGCCACAAAGGGCGATGTGCTCATCAAGAACGTTATCCCCAAGCACCTGGAGTCCATAACAAAGAAGCTTGAGAAGATAGGCGTCAACATAGAACAGTTCGACGACAGCATAAGAGTATGGGTAGACGGTCCTCTGGTAAAGACCAACGTAAAGACCGCTCCTCACCCCGGCTTCCCCACAGATATGCAGTCTCAGATAGCTACCCTCCTCTGTCTCGCAGAGGGGACCAGCATCATCACCGAGAATATCTGGGAGCAGCGCTTCCGCTACGTTGACGAGCTGAGAAGAATGGGCGCCGACATCACCGTAAACGGCAAGGTTGCCCTTATCGAGGGCACAGGCAAGCTCATGGGAGCTCCCGTAAAGGCGTGTGACCTGAGAGCAGGTGCTGCACTTATCATTGCAGGACTGGCCGCAAGCGGCGTTACCGAGATCGAGGACATCTACCACATCGAGCGCGGCTACGACTGTATGGAGGGCAAGCTCCGTGCACTGGGCGCCGACATCGAGAAGGTCAGCGTTCCCGACAAGGCTGAGGACTCAAAGCCCGACAACGCCAAGGCTGCTGTTTAATAAGTATCACGGCTGCTGCACAACTGTGCGGCAGCTTTTTCATCTGTCTGCATGGGAGCACGCTCTGCGCGCCCCCTGTTTTTATGACCTCACATAAGGAGATTTATGAAGGATAATAAAGGATTATACAAAAAACTTTTCACCATAGTGGCGCCTATCGCCTTCCAGTACATGATGTCGTCGCTGGTCTCGGCGTCGGACGCCTTTATGCTGGGCTTCCTCGACCAGGACTCACTGTCCGCCTCGTCTCTGGCAGGACAGATAGCCTTCGTGTACAGCCTGTTCTTCGGAGCATTCGTGGCTGGCTGCGGAGTCCTCGCCGCTCAGTACTGGGGCAAAAAGGATCAGCGCACCGTTGAGGAGGTCCTAGCCGTAACCATGCGCTATTCACTTATAATAGGCGCATTTTTCTCGCTGGCAGCCGCTCTGCTTCCGCGGCAGATAATGCATATCTTCACCTCCGACAGCCACCTCATACGCCTGGGAGCCGTCTATCTGCGCACCGTTGCCGCTTCCTACCTGCTGGCAGGCTTCTCGCAGGCTTATTTCGGCATTATGAAGGTCTGTGACCGGGCGGGACTCAGCTCCCTCATCGGAAGCCTTGCGGTGGTACTGAATATAGCCCTCAACGGCTGTCTCATCTTCGGTGTGGGACCATTCCCCGAAATGGGTATCGCAGGAGCCGCCCTCGCCACGGTCATCACCCGAGGCTTTGAATGCGTATTCATACTCTTTGTCATCGCCATGAAGAAATGTCCGCCCCTGCGGCTGAGACTCATGCTCCGCTCGGAAACGCCCTTTCTCCATAGGGACTATGTCCGCTATACAATGCCGCTGCTGCTCAATCAGCTGGGCTGGGGCGGCGGCGTCACCATGTACTCGGTCATCATGGGACACCTTGGTTCGGACGCAACTGCCGCAAACTCCATAGCAGGCATAGTCCGCAGTATAATCGCCAGCCTTTGCTGGGGAATAGCCTCGGGCGTGGGCATCATCATCGGCGGTATGCTGGGCAGAGACGAGAAGGAGGAAGCCAAAAAGGCAGGCGGCAGCTTCGTGCGCTTCTCGATCTGGATCGGAGCCGCTTCGGGAGTTGTCATACTTGCTCTGACTCCCTTGCTCATGCAGTTCATCACCCTGGCTCCGAAGGCACAGTTCTATCTGAAGTATATGCTGTTCATGGCAGCTTATTATATCATCGGAAACTCCCTCAACTCCACCATAATCTCGGGAATATTCCCCGCAGGCGGCGACACCAGGTTCGGCATGATATGCGACATCGTAACGCTATGGTGCGTGGTAGTCCCCATGGGAATGGCAGCCGCCTTCCTGCTGAAGCTCCCTGTGCTTGCGGTGGCGTTCATACTCACCCTTGACGAGTTCGTGAAGATACCTGCGGTATACAAGCACTACATGAAGTACAAGTGGGTCAGCAATATCACACGGTAATATCGTGCGCTGCTAAGATAAATCATAATTTACATTTGTAGGGGACGCCGCCCTCGGCGTCCCGTTGGGCGTGTAATATATCTCGCGGGACGCCGAGGGCGGCGTCCCCTACACTCCCCGTGTCGAGGAGCAACTGCCCTTTCGCTGATACACGGACGTCTTAGCGCCGCCGCTCGCTCAGCGGCAAATTATGATTTATCGAAATAAACACAAAGCCTCTGAGCGTAACAAAACACTCAGGGGCAAATCTTATATATGGATATGGATCAGTCCTTCGCTTTCTTCTCATGCTGTGAGATTATGAGCCTTATGGAGCTGTACAGATAGGGCTTCAGCTCCACAAGTGAGCAGGGCTCCTTATAAAGAATGACAGAATAACAGGTGGAGCTCACCAGCTCGATTATCATGAACAGCATTATCTCGGGGTCACGGAAGCCGTTCGGCGACTCCGACAGCATCTTGTAGTAGACCTCGGAGAAGTTCACATCGTCTTCGGAAACGGGTGTGGTTATGGCGTTCTTGAATATGCCCCAGCTGAGGTTTTTCGATATGAACGTGAGCAGTGACTGGTTATTGTTGAGCTGATTTATGATATTGTCGATTATCCTTATGAGCTTTTCCTCAAAGGGCAGGTCGTTTATACTGTCACCAAGCTCGCTGAGCGCAGTTTTGAAAAGCTGGCTGGACTTGTGGGACACAAGCTTGTTGCGTATATCGTATTTGTCCTTGAAATAGAGATAGAATGTACCCTTTGCAACTCCTGCCTTGTTCACGATGTCAGTTATGGAAGTCTTGCTGAAGCCCTTGGTGGTAAAGAACTCAAATGCTGTTTTCAGCAAGGAATTTTCCTTCAGCTTTTTGTTAAGGTCAACCTTTCCCATTTTTACACACCTTTCCTGAGGATGTACGGAACGTCCTTGTTCGTTGCTTTATTCTTTCCGTTTCGTAGTCACATCATAATTATAGCCCGAAAAACCGGCTCTGTCAAGGCTGTAAAATTGACCAATGGTCAATGAAAACCGGAGGAAAATTTGTGCAGCCATACAAAAATATGACCAAAGGTCATTTTTCTTGCTCTGTTGCAGTTGACTAACGGTCATTTTTGTAATATACTAAGGTATATCGAAAGACCGGACGCATATTGAACGTCCGCGGCAAGCTGTGTGCATCTGTTTTTCCCGGCAGATCATCCCATTTTTCTCCTAAAGGTATATAACCGGTCGTCCCTCAGATCCGACGGGGGGGCAATCTCTTAACAGCACCGCGGACTTTCAATATGCGCCCGGAACAAAATGATAAGAAGGGATGATAAGATGCTTAAATTCGGTGAATGGATAGCCAAGCACAGAGCATTGATACTCATTATCGCAGTGCTCCTGCTTATTCCGTCGGCTATAGGTTATATCAACACCCGCGTGAACTACGATATACTCTCCTATCTGCCAAAGGACATAAATACAATGACAGGTCAGGATATACTCAAGGAGGACTTCGGTCAGGGCGGCTTCTCTCTGGTAATGGTGGAGGGCATGAGCGACAAGGACGTGGCTGAGACTGCCGATAAGATCTCGGCGATAGACCACGTTTCCGACGTTATCTGCTACCAGTCCATGACCGACTGCAAGATACCCATGGAGATACTTCCCGAGAATATCTACGACTTCTTCAACAAGGGCGACACCACCATGATGGCGGTATTCTTCGACGATACCACCTCAGGTGACGGAACACTTGCCGCTGTTGAGGAGATGAGGAACATCACCTCGAAGCAGTGCTTCATCAGCGGTATGTCCGCTATCACTCTCGACATGAAGAACCTGACACAGAGCGAGACTCTCGTCTATGCGGTCATCGCCGTTATACTCACAAGCATAGTCCTTACATTGACTATGGACTCCTTCCTCATTCCCGTATTCTTCATGCTCAGCATAGGCTTTGCGGTAGTGTGGAACCTGGGCTCAAACATCGTTCTCGGCGAGATCTCGTTTATCACACAGGCTCTTGCAATGGTGCTCCAGCTGGGCGTCACCATGGACTACTCAATATTCCTGTGGCACAGCTACAAGGAGCAGCTCACCCACTTCCCAGACAGCAAGCAGGAGGCTATGGCACACGCCATCGCCGCGACTATCACTTCCGTTGTGGGAAGCTCCTTCACTACGGTTGCAGGCTTCCTGGCAATGTGCTTCATGACCTTTACCCTTGGTCTTGACCTGGGAATAGTAATGGCAAAGGGCGTTGTATGCGGCGTTATCTCCTGCGTAACGGTGCTTCCCTCAATGATACTCATATTTGAGAAGGCAATAGCAAAGACCTCGCACAGGGACTTCCTTCCCTCATTCAGTCGCACCTCCTCTTTCATAGTAAAGCACTCATGGGTATTCCTTACACTGGGAATAGTCCTGCTGATACCTGCGGTATTCGGCAACAACAATTACGATGTTTACTACAAGCTTGACAGCACTCTCCCCAAGACCCTTGACAGCGTTATCGCCAACACAAAGCTGGCTGAGGAGTACAACATGAACAGTACTCACATACTCATGGTGGATTCTGATATGAGCGCCAAGGATGCAGACAGAATGCTCGGCGAGATGAAGAAGGTGGACGGCGTTCAGTTCGCCGCAGGCTTCAATTCGCTGGTAGGACCCGCTATCCCCGAGGAGGCTGTCCCCGAGGAGATAAAGAGCGTCCTCAAGAGCGACGAATGGCAGATAATGCTGATAGGCTCAGAATATGAGGTAGCCTCCGACCAGGTAAATGAGCAGGTCACAGCCCTCAACAAGATAGCTCAGAGATATGACCCCGAGGCTATGCTCATCGGCGAGGCTCCTGCCACAAAGGACCTCATCACCATTACCGACAGGGACTTCAAGATAGTGAACTTCCTGTCCATTGCGGCTATATTCCTTATCATAGCCTTTACATTCAAGTCCGTGACACTTCCCGTGATACTGGTCTCGGTAATAGAGCTGGCTATCATGATAAACCTTGGCACAGCCTACTATACAGGCTCAAGGCTGTCCTTCATCGCTCCTATCGTTATAGGAACCATACAGCTGGGCGCAACAGTTGACTACGCGATACTCATGACCACAAGATACCGCACCGAAAGAAGCAGCGGTCAGACCAAGAAGAACGCCATCGGTATCGCTCTCGGCACCTCCATAAAATCGGTCATCACTTCGGCACTGGGCTTCTTCGCCGCAACAGTAGGCGTTGCCCTTTACTCAGACATCGGTCTTATCTCGGAGCTGTGTATGCTCCTGGCAAGAGGCGCTCTCATCTCTATGGTGGTAGTAGTAACCGTGCTGCCCTCAATGTTCATGGTATTCGACAAGCTCATTTGCATGACCAGCGCAGGCTTCTCACCTAAAAGAAAGGTGCAGGGCAAGCGCCGTCATTTATTCGGAACAGTGTGATACAAAGGAGAGATAGATATGAAAAAGCTTAACAAGATACTTACAGCGCTGGTAGCAGCAGCTGTTTCCGCAGGAGCTACGGGCTCTATCGCCTATGCAAAGAATGGCGGCAGAAGCACAGAGGCTCCCAAAAAGTCCGTAAAGACAGCAGCCGACAGCGACACGGGCTCCAGAAAAGCAAACGGTGAGAACGCCTACAAGGACGAGACCGTTTACGTTCTCTGTAACAGCGACTCCTCCGTGAAGAACGTGGTAGTCAGCGACTGGCTGAAAAATTCTCCTGCTATGGTGAACATTTCGGATATATCCGACCTGAGCAATATCGTCAACGTAAAGGGCGATGAGTCCTTTGAGCTCAACGGCGAGGAGCTCACCTGGGAGGCTGAGGGCAGCGACATCTACTACAAGGGCAATTCCGACAAGGACCTCCCCGTGGACGTTGCCATGGAGTATTTCCTGGACGGCAAGAAAATGGCTCCCGAGGATATAAAGGGCAAGAGCGGACATCTGGTCATCCGCTGGACATACAAGAACAATGAGAAAGTTACAAAGAATATAGGCGGCGAGAACAAGGAGCTGTATGTTCCTTTCATGGCTGCCAGTGCCGCTGTGCTCAGCACGGACAAATACATAAATGTTGAGGTCACAAACGGCAAGGTCATTTCCGACGGCTCAAAGCTCATCGTTGTGGGCATGGCATTCCCGGGACTGGGGGACAGTCTGGCACTTGACAAGATAGAGGGCATGAGCATTGAGGTGCCCGAAAGCTTCGAGGTCTCCGCAGACGTTACGGACTTCGAGATGAATACCTCCGTGACAGTGGTCTCCAACGAGATATTCTCACAGCTGGACGTTGACAACGCTGCCGACTTCGGCGACCTGAAGGATAAGCTCAAGGAGCTCAGCGACGGTGCGGAGAAGCTCTCAGACGGCACAGCAGCTCTCTATGACGGCATAAAGAAGCTGTCAGGAGGCACAGGCGACCTTACAGACGGTATCGACAAGCTTCTTGCAGGCTCTCTGGAGCTGAAAAACGGCGCCTCAGACCTTGACAGCGGCGCAAAGAAGATAACCGACGGCGCAAAGACTCTCTCCGACTCCACAGGCACATTTGCAAGCGGTCTGGGCAGCGCAAAGGACGGCTCCGCAAAGCTGAAAGACGGTCTGGGACAGGTCAGCAGCGGGGCTTCTGACTTATCAAAGGGTCTGGGCAGTGCTAAGGAGGGCTCAGCGGCACTGGTGGGCGGCTTCTCACAGGTCACCGCAGGGGCTGACGCTCTCAGCAGCGGACTCAAGGACGCAAAGGCAGGCTCCGACGCTCTTACCGCAGGCTTCAGGCAGGTGGACGAGGGCGCAGCAGCTCTCAACGCAGGTGCAGGCACACTTTCGGGCGGCGTCGGAGCTCTCACAGACGGCAGCAAGCAGGTAAAGGACGGCTCCGCACAGCTTTCACAGGGCGCAGCTGCTCTCAGCGACGGAGCTGCACAGCTCAGCACCTCGGCAGGACAGCTTTCAGAGGGGATAACCTCCGCAAAGGCAGGCGCTGATTCTCTCTCAGAGGGCATTGGTTCCGCAAAGACAGGCGCAGACCAGCTCACAGAGGGCGCGGCAGCTCTCAGCGAGGGCGCTTCACAGCTCAGCGCAGGTATCACTCAGGCAGGGGCTTCCCTTGATACTACTATAGCCGCAAACGAGCAGGCTCTGGCAGCATTGCAGGCATTATACCAGCAGGCTCCCTCACAGGAGCTGGCTGTGGCAATAGGCACATTACAGCAGACTATAGACGGTCAGAAGCAGATCTCAGCCTCCATGGCAGAGGGCGGTCAGCTCAGTGCAGGCGCAGCTTCCGTACAGGCGGGAGCACAGCAGCTCTCGGGCGGTCTGGGACAGCTCAGTGCAGGTCTTGACACCGCACAGAAGGGCGCGTCGGCTTTACAGGGGGTCTCGGCACTCTGGACGAGGGCGGAAAGGCTCTCTCCGCAGGCGCACAGCAGCTCTCGGGCTCTACCGCACAGCTTTCTAAGGGCGCCGCAGACCTTAACACAGGCGCAGCTGCCCTGGATACAGGCATTGGCACTCTCGCAGGCGGCAGCACTGAGCTCATCGGCGGTCTGGACTCCCTCATAAAGGGCATCACTCAGCTCAGCAGCGGCAACGCTTCCCTGAATGACGGTCTTGGCAAGCTCTCCGCGGGAGCTGTTGACCTGACAGGCGGACTTGGTCAGCTTTCAGACGGCGCTTCCGCACTGGACAGCGGTCTTGCTCAGCTTTCACAGGGCTCATTCACTCTGAACGGCGGTCTGGGACAGCTCTCAGACGGCGCTGCAACTCTGGACGGCGGTCTTGCTCAGCTCTACGGCGGCAGCTCGCAGCTCTCGGGCGGCGCAAGGACTCTCTATGACTCACTGAAGCAGCTCAGCGCAGGTGCAGCAAAGCTTTCAGGCGGCTCGGGAGAGCTATACAACGGCATAGGTGCCCTCAGCTCGGGCAGCACTGAGCTCATAGGCGGCATAGGCAAGCTTGAAAGCGGTGCCAAGGAGCTCAATGACGGCATGATAAAGTTCAACGACGAGGGCATTTCCGTGCTCACAGGAGCCGTTGACAAGAACCTTCCCGAGATCTTTGATACTCTCAAGGCTCTCAGGGACGCCTCCCGCGACTACAACAGCTATTCGGGCATTTCTGATAAAATGGACGGCAGCGTGAAGTTCATCTATCTCGTTGACGGTACAAAATAAACAAAAGCCGAAGCCCCGAAGCATTTTATTCAAAGTGCTTCGGGGCTTTTTTTGTTTGATTGCTCATATAAATCAGAATTTACATTTGTAGGGGACGCCGCCCTCGGCGTCCCGTTGGGCGTGTAATATATCTCGCGGGACGCCGAGGGCGGCGTCCCCTACATTAGCTAACGGCTAAGGGCTCAAATCATAATTTTGCTCCGCAAAATTATGATTTATTTCAGTTATCCGTATGAGCCGGATTTTGACATCTGCTCCCTCTTGCTGTATAATATTATGGCGGACTGAAATTTTTTTCAGAAAAATGAAACCTTTTCCGCCGCAGGTGTGTATTATGAGTGTAAAGGTCCTGACGGCCTCCCACGAAACGTTTCTAAAAGGAAGAACAGAAAGCTATGACTGACGAAAAATTCTTATGGGCATATACAGAATTTAAAAATACGGTCTATTCCGTCATATTCAGCTATGTGCGCAATACAGAGGACGCCTCCGAGCTTTCCCAGGATACCTTCATAAAGCTATACACATACGACGGCGGCTTCGACTCCGATGAGCATATGAAAGCATGGCTCATCAGGGTCGCTGTAAACAGCTGCAAAAATCACTTCCGAAGCAGAAAGCATATTTCCGCCTCACCTATCCCCGAGGACCTTCCCTCGAAGGAGACACATGAGACCGACGAGATCATCAGCATCGTAATGAAGCTTCCCGAAAAATACCGCATACCCATCCACCTGTTCTACTATGAGGAGTACAGCGTTGCAGAAATAGCGGATATACTTGGGCTGCCCGAGGCTACGGTGAAGACCAGGCTCAAACGGGGCAGGGACAAGCTGAAGAAAACTCTGAGAAAGGAAGATTGGCTGTGAGCGAGAATAAATACAAAAAGGCAATGAACGACGTATGTGACAGGAATTTCAATGTATCGGCTGCGGAAATGCTTGAGAAAGCCCGCTCCGCTCCCCCTACGGAAAGGAATATCACTATGACAGGCAAAACTAAGACTAACATTATAGGTAAATTCATCGGCGCGGCAGCTGCTTGCCTTATAATCTCAGGCACAGCCGCTTCGGCTATGGGCTACGGTCCCCTTGGAGACAGCTTCCGCAGGTTCTTCGGCAAGGACGAGACCACAGCAGAGATAATCGACGAGGGTCACTACTGCGAGGTGGGGCAGGACGCCACCGACGACGGCTTCACCGTATTGCTGGACTCCGTAACAGGCGACCGCTCCTCACCAAAGCTGCTTTTCGAGGTTACTGTACACGATGAGGAGCTTGCTGCAAAAAACGATAAGCTCCGCCTCTTCGCATATGTGCTTGACGAGGACACCTACAGAAACCGCCTTGATGATTACGGTATGTGGGACGCCTGGGGCGAAAAGGACCCCGATGTCAGCAATATGTACCATGTCTGCATGGACGGTCCCGCAACATTCATGATAAACGAAGCCGATGTACTTGCAGCAGTAAAGCAGATAAGCTTTGAAAATGACCCTGTGAACCGCAAATTCGACTATGACGTGGATATGGAGTTCCGCTTCAACGTCCCCGAGCAGGCTCTCAAGGAGACCGCCTATGAATGCTACGACGACATCACCATAAGCAGCGGCAATGTTGATTATGAGCTGTTCTATGCCGAATTCGGCGCATATGATTCTCTGCTCAAGGTAAAGTACGACTTCATGGGCACAGACCTTGCAGGCGGCGAGACAGACTACTATCAGGTTGCCGACAAGTTCGACAAGGACTGGCACGACCTTGCCGGGAACTTCATTCTCACCGTTGACGGCGCTGAATATGAGCCCAAGGAAATGGGCTACAGCTACTGCGATACAGAGGGCGAAGCCTTTGACGCAGGAAAGTGCAGCACATGGATGACCTTCCCCAGCGTGGACTTCACCTCCGCTGAAAGCGTTACCCTCACCGTTAACGAACAGGTCTACGACCTTAAATAATATGATATAGTAAAAAGCGGCACAGTTTTCAGGCGACGCTCATACAGAGTTTTACGGGTGATATTGAGGGAAAACCTTTTGGAAAAGGGGGCCCTCAAACTACCTTCCTAAAATCTTTAGCATTAAATTTAGCCCATACAGGGTGCTCTCAGTAAAATACTGATTTTCACATTTTGTGGAGCGCCCTGTATGGGCTAAATTCAGTTATGAAGTCTTTGGAAAAGGGTTTCGGGGTGACTCCCCGCAGTGCGGGGAGATGTCACGCAGTGACAGAGGGGCGCGCCTCCGTCAGAGGAGAACCTTTCCTCAGAAAGTTTTTCCCCGATAATTACGTATAAACTGTCATATAAGCACAGCGGTCATATCCGCTGCGTTTTTTTACACATCAGAGCTCACTTTCGGCGATGACCTCGACCTCCACAAGGACTCCCTTGGGGAGAGTCTTTACCGCAACGCAGCTCCTTGCAGGAAGGGAAGTGAAGTACCTTCCGTAGATCTCGTTGAATGCGGCAAAATCGTTCATATCCGCAAGAAAGCAGGTAGTCTTTACAGCCTTCTCGAATGAAGAGCCTGCTGTGGCGAGGACAGCGCCCAGGTTTTGCATTACCTGTTCTGTCTGCTCCTCGATAGTTGTGCCTTTTACGGTGTTGGTGAGCGGATCAATGGCTATCTGTCCGCTGGTATAGACCATTCCTCTTGAGACCATTGCCTGTGAATAGGGACCTACTGCGGCAGGCGCCTTTTCTGTGTGTATCTTTATCATAATATTATCCTCCGTATGGGATCATACAGCATCATCGTTTTCAAAGTCCTCGCTGTCCCAGTCATCATCATCGTCGTCATCCCAGTCCCAGTCCCAGTCGCTTTCGCTCTTTTCGCCCTGATCTATTCCTACATAGCCGAAATAGCTTTCGTCGCCCTTCTGTGTCATTATCACATTATACTGAGTATAGGGTACGTCCACATCGTTGACTGTCATATGAGATACCTGCACGATGAGTGCGCAGGGACCCGCATAGTCCTCGTCAGCGACCTTTGATGATTTGCGGTAGCTGTCCATATCGAAGCCGCTTCCCTCAATGCTGAAAACGGTATTCTCATCGTCCATGCCCTCGGCAGCGAGCTGATAGTCTTTGCCGTAGATGTGGAGAATGCCGTCCTCTGAGATGCTTACCGGATCGTCCTTGTATGTTTCCTGGAGCTTCTTGGGATCAAGCTCCTCGGGTACATCACCCATGGTCATATAGCCGTTGAGGTGATAGGGACCTGCAAGGTCCTTGAGAGCAACGGGATCGGCGTCTTCAGCTGTTGATCCTTCATTTTTGGTTTCTTCTGTTTCCTTTTCAGCGGTGGTATCCTCTGCAACAGTAGTTTCTGCCTTGGAAGAGTCAGTTTCCTTGTCGGAAGCCTTTTCCTTGTCAGCGCCGCACCCCACGAGCGCTGCTGCGAAAATAAGTGCTGAAAGTCCCAATAATCCTTTTTTCATTTTTTACCTCCTGATATTTCTGCGATATAAAAAATATATACGCAAATAATTTATGTATATATAATAATAGTTTTTACACAGAAAGTCAATGAGGAAATTTTAAAATTTTTATGAAGTTCATGTGAACTCATTATAGGCTTATATGAACTTCAATATAGCTTCTGTCATCTCCGTACAGCTAAGGTACTCACCCTTGTCGCTTCCCATGAGATCGGCAGTCCTGAGACCTGCGTCAAGCACCTTATCCACGGCATTTTCGATGGTCTCAGCCTCCTTTATGAGGCCGAAGGAATAGCGGAGCATCATGGCTCCCGAAAGGATAGTGGCAATGGGGTTAGCCATATTCTTTCCCGCAATATCGGGTGCAGAACCGTGTATGGGCTCGTAGAGCCCCCGCTTTGAAGCGCCCAATGACGCCGAAGCCAGCATTCCTATGGAGCCTGTGATCTGCGAGGCTTCATCTGAAAGTATATCTCCGAACATATTGGAGGTCACTATCACATCGAACTGCCTGGGGTCGCGCACCAGCTGCATAGCGGCGTTGTCCACGAACATATCCCTGTATTCCACCTCGGGGTACTGCTCCGACAGCTCATGCATGGTCTTGCGCCAGAGCCGTGAGGACTCCAGAACATTTGCCTTATCCACGCTGCAAAGGCGCTTGCTGCGCTTCATAGCGGCTTCAAAGGCGACTTTGCCGATACGTTCTATCTCGGTGACACTGTAAGCCTCGGTGTCGAAAGCCTCCTGACCGTACTTTCCCTCGCGGTAGCCGCGGTCACCAAAGTAAATACCTCCCGTGAGCTCGCGTACTATCATTATGTCAAAGCCCTCGCCCACTATCTCGTCCTTCAGAGGAGAAGCTCCGCGGAGAGCAGGGTAGAGCTTTGCAGGGCGGAGATTGGTGAACAGCCCCATAGCCGAGCGAATGCCCAGGAGAGCCTTTTCGGGACGATTGTCTCCGGGCTGGTCGTCCCACTTGGGACCGCCAACGGCTCCCAGTATGACGCTGTCCGAAGCGAGACAGCCGTCCACGGTCTCCTGAGGGAGTGGGATACCGGTCTCGTCAATGGCGCAGCCGCCGATGAGGTAGGGGGTAAAGGTGAATTTATGTCCGAACTTTTCTGCTGTCTTTTCAAGGACTGCCACGGCGCTGTCCACTATCTCGGGACCTATGCCGTCGCCCTTTAGCAATGCTATCTTCAGTTCCATAATTACTCCTTTCGCTTAATGAAAAATGCAGTGCCGTGCAGAACACGCGCTGCCTTATATATATGTTTCGTTCTCATAGGAGGCTTCCATTGCCTTGCAGCAGCGGTATGCGGCATAGCATATGCCTGCTGTCAGGAACAGACGAATCGCCATTGAAACAGGCATTATAAACACCGCTCCTGCGAGATTGCCCAGAAAGTGCAGAAATACCGCTAATGGTAGCATTATCTTTGACTTGTTCGTCTGTATGCCGTAGAATATGAGCACAGTCACGCCGATACAGAAAGCCGCGCCTTCAATGAAGCCAAACAAATTCACGGGGAAAATATCCGCGGCTGCCCTGCCTGTGCCGATAAGGTTTATGCAGGCAAATCCCGAGCCTATGCTCTCAAAGGAGCCGTGACCTATTGCGTAGGTGACTGCGTCCCTGCGGTGGTCATATGACCTGAGGAGCCAGCGAAGCACAGCAAACTTGCTGCCCTCCTCGAATATGCCGTACAGCAGAGCCTGCTGCAAATAGAATGAGAGATGGTCGCTGTGGTCAAAGCCTGAGCGTATTGCTCCCGCAACAAAAAATACAGGGAAGCACACTGCAAGTGCGACAGGTGCGGGGAGTATCCGTGCCCCTGTCCTTTTGTGCCAGAATATCAGCAGGAGCAGCGGCCCCAGCAGATTTGTAAGTCCTGCCAGCAGGCAGCTCAGGTCAGTCATGATGGTCTCCTTTGCTGAGAATATCAAAAACATTGTTCTTCTCGAAATCGCTGATTATCTCAGCAGGAAGCAGGGAACGGCACTGCTGTTCGTCAGCCCACACAAAAGAGCTGTGTTCAGAGCTCAGCTTTACGTCTTCTTCATCTGTTTCGCACAGATACGCTATGATAAGATCAGGGACCTCATGGTGTAAGAGCGCAATATAAGCGATATTGCCTATCCTGATATGCTCAATGCCTGTTTCTTCCCTGACCTCTCGCTTTGCTGCCTCCTCGGGAGTCTCTCCGCTTTCGATACTTCCGCCTGCATTCTCCCATGTATCTGCGCCCGTGTCATCATTTTCACTGCGCCTGACAAGGAGAAAGCGGTTCAGCTTTTTATTGTGGATTATACATTTTACGATTATCTTCGCTGTCATTTTCTGCGCCTCAGAAAGCCTCGTTCACGATAGCCTGCATAAGCCCTCCGTTTTCGATTATCTTCTGTACGAAATCGGGGAAGGGAGCTGTTTTGTACTCCTTACCCGTAGTTATATTGCGTATGATACCGTTGTCAAGGTCGGCTTCCACGGTGTCTCCCTCGGAGATCTCCTCAGCAGCCGCAGGACATTCCACGATGGCAAGTCCTATGTTTATGGCGTTGCGGTAGAAGATACGGGCGAAGCTCTTTGCGATGACCAGTGAGACACCGCTTGCCTTTATGGCTATGGGAGCGTGCTCACGGGAGGAGCCGCAGCCGAAATTCTGACCTGCGGTGATGATGTCCCCCTGCTTTACACGGCTGACGAAGGTCTTGTCAAGGTCCTCCATGCAGTGGCTCGCCAGCTCCTTGTGGTCGCTGGTATTGAGGTAACGTGCAGGGATAATAACGTCTGTGTCCACGTTGTCGCCGTACTTTATAACGCTTCCTGTGTATTTCATTTTCCCATTACCTCCCATGGACTTGTTATCCTGCCTGTTACTGCGCTTGCTGCGGCAGTTGCAGGGCTTGCAAGGTACACCTCTGACTTGGGGTGACCCATTCTTCCCACGAAATTGCGGTTCGTAGTGGTTATGGCTCTTTCTCCTGCGGCAAGTATGCCCATGTATCCGCCGAGACATGGTCCGCAGGTGGGGGTGGAGACTACTGCGCCGAATTCGATGAAGGTGCGGAGAAGCCCCATTTCCATAGCGTCAAGGTAGACCTGCTGAGTCGCGGGGATAACTATGACGCGGACGTTCTTTGCTGCCTTTCTGCCCTTCATTATCTCTGCGGCAGCGATAAGGTCCTCAAGCCTGCCGTTGGTGCAGGAGCCGATGACCACCTGGTCTATCTTCACATCGCCTATTTCGCCGAAGGTCTTTGCGTTTTCGGGGAGGTGGGGGAAAGCCACGGTGGGCTCAATTGCCGAAAGGTCAATGTCCATGACCTCGTCATACTCCGCGTCGGGGTCGGCACTGTACACAACGGGCTCTGCGCCGCCGTGCTGACGGATATAGTCAAGGGTTATATCGTCCACCTCGAAGATACCGTTCTTTGCGCCTGCCTCTATAGCCATGTTGGCAATGCAGAGGCGGTCAGCCATGGACAGTGAGGAGAGTCCCTCGCCTGTGAACTCCATAGAGCGGTAGAGGGCGCCGTCAACGCCTATTTTCCCAATGATGTGGAGGATAACGTCCTTGCCCGAAACGTATCTGCGGAGGCTGCCCGTAAGGTTGAACTTTATGGCAGAGGGCACCTTGAACCACGCCTTGCCTGTTGCCATGCCGCAGGCCATATCCGTGGAGCCGACGCCTGTGGAGAAGGCTCCCAGAGCACCGTAGGTGCAGGTGTGGGAGTCGGCGCCGATGACTACATTTCCTGCGGTGACCAGTCCTTTTTCGGGGAGGAGGGCGTGTTCAATGCCCATTTCTCCCACATCGTAAAAATGGGTTATTTCCTTTTCTCCGCAGAAATCGCGGCACATTTTGCACTGCTCTGCCGCCTTTATGTCCTTGTTTGGAGCGAAGTGATCCATGACCATGGTGATCTTATCTTTGTCGAACACGCTGTCTTTGCCAAGCTTTGCGAACTCCTTGATAGCTACGGGAGAGGTGATGTCGTTGCCGAGAACGAGATCAAGGTCTGCGAGGATAAGCTCTCCTGCGCTGACGGACTCCCTGCCCGAGTGAGCCGCAAGTATCTTCTGCGTCATTGTCATTGCCATTTTTACACGCTTCTTTCGTATATATTTGCCGCGGAGCTGTTCCGCTTTGTTATTTCACTGTCTTGAGGCAGTTCTCGCCCCTCTCGATAGCCACGATACCCGTGCGGCACATCTCCATTATGCCGTAGGGCTTGAGAAGCTGGATAAAAGCGTCTATCTTTGATGTCTCGCCCGTGAGCTCGCATACAAGAGCCGTGGGGGAATAGTCAACTATCTTTGAGCGGAATATCTCAACTGCTGTCATGATGTCCTGTCTTATCTCTGTTTTGTTCCTTACCTTGATGAGGAGGAACTCCCTGATAACGGTATCCTTGCTGTCCAGCACCTCTACCTCTCTGACGTCATGGAGCTTCTGGAGCTGCTGGAGTATGCGCTCCTTGATGTCCTCGTCGCCGTGGAAGGCTATGGTTATACGGGAAAAACCGCTGGACTCCGTCTCGCCCACGGTAAGGCTGTCGATGTTGAAGCCCCGTCTGGTGAACATTCCCGAAACTCGTGAAAGAACACCCGAAACGTTGGCAACTATAACTCCTATTACATACTGATCCATAACTGTCACCTCACTTTATCTCAGTAATTATGTCGTCAACCGAGCCCTCGGGAGGAAGCATTGGAAGAACGAACTCGTCGCAGTCAACTGCACAGTCGATGACGAATGGTCCGTTGCAGGCGAAGGCTCTCTCCGCCAGCTTTTCAAGCTCCTCGTTGGTCGCGGCTCTGCCGCCCTCTGCACCGAAAGCCTCAGCCAGCTTTACGAAGTCGGTCTTTCTGTTGAGGGTGGTGCAGGAGTAGTGCCTGTCGAAGAAAAGTGTCTGCCACTGGCGCACCATGCCCAGCACTCCGTTGTTCATGATGACGATGGTAACGGGAGTCTGCTGTGATACGGCAGTAGCCAGCTCATTGAGGTTCATGCCGAAGCTGCCGTCGCCCGTAAAGAGTACGGCACGTCTGCCCGTAGCTGCACAGGCTCCGACGGCTGCACCCAGTCCGTATCCCATGGTGCCGAGACCTCCGCTGGTGAGGAAGGTACGGGGCTTTTTCAGAGGGTATCTCTGGGCGGTCCACATCTGGTGCTGACCTACGTCGGTGGCGATGATAGTATCATCGCCTGCGTGAGCGCTTATGATGTCAACGATGTCATAGGGGTGAAGGAAGCCGCTTTTGGTCTTCCTTGCGGAGGCAGTCCTTGCAGCCTCCTCCTTTTTCAGCTCCTCGATGCGCTGAGCCCACTGAGGGCGCTTCTTTGCTTCCGTCATGGCGATAAGGCGCTCTGCGGCGTCCCTTATATCGCCTTTGATGGCAAGGTCTGCGTTGATGTTTTTGTGGAGCTCCGCTCCGTCTATGTCAATATGGATTATGCTGAAATGCTTTGCATAGCGGGACTTGTTTCCCGTAGCCCTGTCGCTGAAGCGAGCTCCCATAGCTATTACCAGGTCGGCTTCGTCCTCGGCGATGGAGGAGGCGTAGTGTCCGTGCATACCCTGCATACCCAGGAATTTCGGGTGGTCGCAGGGAACTGCGGAAAGTCCCATAAGTGAGCAGCCCATAGGCGCGTCTATCTGCTCCGCCAGAGCGATTATCTGAGCGGAAGCCTTGCCGCTGATGACTCCGCCGCCGAAGTAGATATAGGGTCTCTCGGCATTGTTTATCATCTCGGCAGCCTTTTTCAGCTTCTCCTCGGAGGCAAAGGTGATGGGATAGGGGATAACGGGCTGAGCATTTGCTTCAAATTCAAAAAGTGCAGTCTGAACGTCCTTGGGAATATCCACCAGCACAGGGCCCGGACGTCCCGATTTGGCTATCTTGAAGGCTGTGCGGAGGGTGTCCGCCAGCTCGCTTATGTCCTTTACGATGAAGTTATGCTTGGTTATAGGCATGGTCACGCCGACTATGTCCACCTCCTGAAAGCTGTCCCTTCCGATGAGCTCGCAGGGGACGTTTCCCGTTATGGCTACCATGGGGACAGAGTCCAGAGCCGCCGTAGCTATGCCCGTTACGAGGTTCGTAGCGCCGGGGCCTGATGTGGCGATGACAACGCCCACCTTTCCCGTAGCCCTTGCGTAGCCGTCTGCGGCATGAGCCGCGCCCTGCTCGTGGGCGGAGAGTATCTGCTTTATGCGGTCGCGGGCGGTGTAGAGCTCGTCAAACAGGTCGATGACCTGACCACCCGGATAGCAGAAAATAGTATCACAGCCCTGCTCGATAAGTGTCTCAACAACGATTTTTGCACCTGAAATTTTCATAGTATCAAAATCCTTTACTTTAATGTCTTGTATCTGATGTAAAACAAAAACCCTCCGACATTCTGTCGGAGGGCAAGGCTTCTTTGTAACAACTGATATACAGCTATATATCAGGCAAGAGCGCCGTTCGGACAGAACGAAAAGAGACTACAGTCATAAATAGTGCTGACTGCGCCCGAAATAATGACATGACCTGTTTTGATAACAGCGATCTTCATTATTCTTCGCTCCCTTCTGATAATATATCTGAATTATAACACTTTGCAGGTGCAAAATCAATAAGAAGCGGCATTTTTCGGGGAATATTCTCTGTGTATGTGATTTTCAACGGTCCTATTTGTGCGATTTAACGAGTTTTTGTCAGCATATTGTTTACCGCGCTGACGAGAGCCTTTACGGAGGAGGTGATAATATCGTTGTCTATGCCTGTTCCCCAGAAGCTCTTTCCGTCTCCTGCGATTATCTCCACATAGGACACAGCCTTTGAAGCCGAGCCCACTTCAAGGGCATGCTCGGAGTAGGTATTCAGGCTGTATTCAGCTCCCGTATATGAGCGGATAGCGTTGCTGACGGCGTCAAGACGTCCGTTACCCATATCGGTGACGGTGACGTTCCTGCCGTTATAGCTGAAGCTGATGGTAGCCTCGATGCCGTCACGCTGAACGAAGTGTGTCTCGGTGATATTTATGGGAGTGATTATGTCCACATAGTTGGTCTTGAATATCTCGTAGACCTCGTCGGGGAGAAGCTCCTTGTGCTTGTGGTCGGAAACGCTCTTGACCAGATAGCCCACGCTCTCGCGCATTTTCTTGGGAAGGTCGTAGCCGAAGCGGGTCTCCAGGATATAGCCGATACCGCCCTTGCCTGACTGGCTGTTGATTCGGATAACGTCTGCGGAGTACTCTCTGCCCACGTCCTCGGGGTCCAGGGGCAGATAGGGGACGGTCCAGTACTGAGTGTGCCCCTCCTCCTGCCATTTCATGCCCTTGGCGATAGCGTCCTGATGAGAGCCGCTGAAGGCTGCGAACACCAGCTTGCCCGAATAGGGCTGGCGCTCGTAGATGTTCATTCGGGTCACACGGGTGTACAGCTCGGATATGGAGGGAATATCACCGAATTCCAGCTGCGGGTCAACGCCCTGTGAGTACATATTCATAGCCAGGGTAACTATATCCACATTGCCCGTGCGCTCGCCGTTTCCGAAGAGAGTTCCCTCGACTCTGTCGGCTCCTGCCAGCAGTCCCATTTCTGTGTCCGCAACTGCACAGCCGCGGTCGTTGTGTGGGTGGAGGGAGACTATGACGTTCTCTCGGTATTTCAGGTTATCGCACATATACTCTATCTGGTTTGCGTAGACATGGGGCGTGGACAGCTGCACCGTTACGGGGAGGTTGATTATCACCTTGTCCTCAGCAGTGGGCTCCCATACGTCCAGCACGGCGTTGCATATCTCCAGAGCGAACTCGGGCTCGGTGCCTGTGAAGCTCTCGGGAGAGTATTCAAAGCGGAAATTGCCCTCATACCTCTCGCGGTACTCCTTGCAGAGCTTTGCACCGCTGACGGCGATGTCGATTATCTCCTCTTTGCTCTTGCGGAACACCTGCTCTCGCTGAGCCACAGAGGTGGAGTTGTAGAGGTGGACGATGGCGTTCTTGCAACCCTTCAGCGCCTCAAAGGTCTTTTCGATGATGTGCTCTCTTGACTGTGTCAGCACCTGAATGGTCACATCGTCGGGTATGAGGTCCTGCTCGATGAGGGTGCGGCAGAAGTCATATTCTGTTTCGGAAGCCGCAGGGAAGCCGATCTCGATCTCCTTGAAGCCGATGTCCACCAGCATCTGGAAGAACTCCAGCTTCTCACCCAGGCTCATGGGGATTATCAGTGCCTGATTGCCGTCGCGGAGATCCACGCTGCACCATATGGGCGCCTTGTCAACGTAGGAACGCTTTGTCCATTTCATCTCCGTTGCAGGCGCTTCAAAAAACTGTCTTGTGTACTTGCTTACGTTATTCATATAAAAACCTCCATTCCGATCCGTTTTGCCGACTGTATGAAGGGTAATAAAAAAGTCTCCTCCATGCCCGGCATGGAAGAGACGAAGTTACTTGCAATACTCCGTGGTACCACTCTTCTTGATGTAAGTATACACCCACTCATCTGCGTCGGATCAACGCATATCTCTGTAACGGGAGCGCCCGTCCGAGCCTACTTGAAGCTGTGCTTCTTTGGGTCGGCTGCTCGGGGAGGAGTTATTTCTCATACCTGCATACTGCCTTTCACCAAACGGCAGCTCTCTGTGAAGCCATGATACAAGCTTTTATTCCCTTCATCGCATTTATTGATTTCATTGTACAACGAAAAATCCCTTTTGTCAAGTACCTGAGGTGATTTTCTGCGAAAAAAACTGAGCCGACAGCCTTCAGCGCAAAAAGGCGGCAAGCCGCGAAGAAGAAGGGGCTGAAGGTTGTCGGCTCTGATAAAGGAGCGGAGCTCCTTTATTTTTCAGGGGCTTTGCAGCCGCAGTCGGGGCAGAAATTTGTAGTGCATTCCTTTCCGCAGGTGCATTTCCAGGGCTTTACGGGCGCCTTTGCACCGCAGTCGGGACAGAATTTAGTCTCATTCGTCCTGCCGCAGGAGCAGTTCCACACATTGTCCGTCCATGAGGGGGGAGTGCGGTTTTCCGCCGCCATGCGGAACAGGTCGTCGGCTCGTGTCATATACTGAAGTCCCACAACGGGAAAACCATAGATAAACATAAGCTTCACCTCACTTGAGCTGAAAACGGCAGGGCGGAACTACTGCTGTGACTTTATGTAGTCCACCAGCCTGTATACTCCATAGAACACCCAGATGATCCAAGAGATCGCCCAGAGCCCTGTGAAAACGCTGAAAAGCAGGTATATCACCGCAACCGCAACGGCTATGAGCCAGTGTTTCATCAGCGCTTGGGAGCCAGTGAAAGGATCTTTCCTGCGAAGTCGTTGAAGTTCTGAGTCTGGAGGATCACCTTTCCGGGACCTGTAAGGCGTGTGAGGAAGAGTCCCTCGCCGCCCAGGAAGATATTGCCGAGGCCCTTTACGGTCTCGATCTCGTACTGAACAGTGGGCTCGAAGGCAACAACGTTGCCTGTATCCACCTTGAGGACCTCGCCGGGGTTAAGGAAGCGCTCTACCATATCGCCGTCTACTTCCAGGAAAGCCATGCCCTGTCCGAAGAGCTGCTGGAGGATAAAGCCCTCGCCGCCGAAAAGACCTGCTGTGAACTTCTTTGTGAATATAGCCTTGAGGTCAACTGTCTGCTCTGCGCAGAGGAAAGCGCCCTTCTGGCATATGAGACCGCCCTGAGATATATTAACGGGGACCACAGAGCCGGGAACTGTTGAGCCGAAAGCGATCTTAGCGCCTGCGACCTCTGCGGTGTAATTAGCCATGAAAATTGATTCGCCTGTGAACATTCTTCCGAGGCTTCTTCCGAGGCCTCCTCTTGCGTTTGTTGTCATCTTGATACCCTGTGACTGCCAGATCATACCGCCTGACTGTGTGTACATGGATTCGCCTGCGTTGAGTTCACATTCAACAGCAGGAACTGTCTGACCGATGATAGTATATCTCATACGGACATACCCTCCTTATTAAATAAAATTATATTAAAGCGGGGGAGCTGAGCTCCTTCACGCTTTTATCCTGCAAAGATTTGCCTCGCCGGAGCTGAGCTCTCTTATCTCGCCCGTGGGCATTCTTACGATAAGGTTGGCGTTATCGCCTATACCGAGGGCTTCACCCACGATGGTCTCCGTGCCCACATTTGCTGTGATGATATTTCCCGTGAGCATTTCCCTTTCGCGGTAGCGGATAAGGAAGCTCCTGTCCTCTATCCTGCCCAGGTATATCTCCAGCTTGTTGAGGAGCTCTGCGCAGAGCCTGTTCCTGTTTATGACAAGACCTGTTTCGTCCTCAATGGAGGTAGCGGTCTTTTTAAGGTCGCTGTCGAAGCTGTCCCCCACCTTTCTGACGTTGATGCCGATGCCTATGACGGCGCAGTCAAGCATTCTCATCTCAAGACCCAGAGAGGCTTCCGTGAGTATGCCGCATATCTTCTTGCCGTTCATATACAGGTCGTTGACCCATTTTATCATGACCTGACCGCCGCAGAAGGTCTCAACGGCTTCAGCCGCCGCACAGGCAGCAGCCGCAGTTATCATGGGTGCAAAGCTAAGGTCAAAATTGGGACGCACCAGCACACTGAGATATATGCCCTTTCCCGACGGGGAAACGAAATGTCTGCCTATCCTGCCCTTTCCCGCAGTCTGCCTGTCGGCGATGACCGTGGTACCGTGGGGAGCCTTTTCCGTCTCCAGCTCGCGGCAGATATTGTTTGTGGAGTCAACTGTGTCGAACACCTTCATATTCCTTCCTATCTCCTTGGTATTGAGATAGGGAGCTATAAGGCTTTCCGAAAGAATATTGTTGTCGTTATTGAGTCTGTATCCTTTTGATGTAACTGAGGTGATAGAAAAACCCTCTGCCTCCAGGGATTTCACGGCTTTCCAGACGGCATTGCGGCTGACGCCCAGCTTCTCGGCAAGGGCGGCTCCCGAAATGAATTGATCGCCTGCACCGGCAAGGGTTGAGAGCAATTCGGTTTTCACGTTCATGATGTAGGATGTTCCTTTCGGTATTATTAACAATATTCTACCACAAAAAAATATATAATGCAAGATAGATACAGAAAAAAGAGGGTAAAAAACAGTTATGCCAAACAAAAAAGGACGGATTTCCCGTCCTTTATGATATATAATTTTATCAGAAGCAGCTCGTGGAGCTGAGTGCCGTTACTGCGGTTTTCACACAATGGGCGGCGATGGAGCGTTCTCCTCTGCAAGCTTACGGGCTTTTTTGGCGCGGCGCTGCTCTCTCAGGTCGTAGGAGCAGAGCTGGACCGCCGCTATGATGACTGCCATGCCGGCAGGCAGGATACAGGGCAGTATCCTTGCGGTATACATTCCGCTGACAGGGGATAGGGTGTACTTGTCCGTCCAGCCGCTTGCGTCGGCGTGGTCTGTGAGTATTTTCAGCATGGCAAGGCAGAGGATAAGTCCCCCCACGGAGAGGACTGCCGATAGCATATTGGGAAGATTTTTCCTGAAAAGGCACAAAACCGCCCCTGCTGTCATAAGTATGGCAGAAATTATCATGAATATTCCTGTTTTTGCCAGGCCTTCTCCGTAGCTTTCGCGGTTATATAGAAGTCCCGAGCCTGCAAGGACAGGCATGGCGCAGGAGAAAACAAGGCTCAGCCCCAGCATCACCGCTTTTGCGGCAGTCATAAGGGGAGAGCGCTTATGCGGCATTTTTTTCATATTTTTTGCGTTCATTTTTTACTCCACATGAATATTACGGCTGTGTGTAATTCTCAGACATAATCGCAGTCCGCCGCCGCATAATAGATATGGGCATCTCTGAAAACCTATTTGGTCAGGAAAAACGGATAGGTGCGGCAGATGCAAGGAAAGCTCCCGAAGGCGTGCTGACGCACTCCGAGGCAGTTTGACACAGCGTATGTCGTGCATAGCTGTTTTTTCTCAAAGCGGGTTTTCAGAGATGCCCATGAGTTCCCGCGGGAACATGAAAGGAAAGAAAAATGCGATTGAAAAGAAAAATTATAAAAACTGCTGCGGCACTATTATCTGCGGCTTTTTTAGGATTATACGGCACAGCAGGGTATTATTCCGCCCGACTGCCCGACGTGATCACTGCGGAACGGTCGGAGGATATAAAAATAGCGGGATTTCCCGAGCTGAGCTGCTGTACTGACACAGAGGCGGCTATACCTGCCGCACAGACCTGTTCGGATACGGAACGGGTCACGCTCTCGCTTTTCGGGGCAATTCCCGTTAAAAATGTTGAAGTTCACAGGGAGGAAGCTCCCGTTTTTGCTGTGGGAGGCCGTCCCTTCGGCATAAAGCTCCTTATGGAGGGCGTCATGGTCACAGGTCTGGGGGACGTTGAGACCGCCGATGGTGTCTGCATCTGTCCTGCAAAGGAAGCAGGGATACAGAAAGGTGATGTCATACGCCGTGCAGAAGGCGTTGAGCTCACCTCCAATGACCAGCTTCAGGAGCTGATCTCGTCCTCCTGCGGAAAAATCATAGAGCTTTCCGCAGATCGTGACGGAGAATGCTTTACCGCATACCTCCAGCCTGTTATGTCCCGACGGAGCGGAGGCTGGAAGGGCGGTATGTGGGTCCGCGACAGTATTGCAGGCATAGGCACCATGACCTTTTTTGACAAGGAAACAGGCAGCTTTGTCGGACTTGGGCACCCCATATGCGATTCCGACACAGGAGGGATAGTTCCTGTACACAGCGGTGAAGCTGTTCCTGTTGATATTACCGAAGTAAAGCGCGGTGCGCGGGGACTTCTGGGAGAGCTCCGGGGAGCATTCTCAAAGAGCGGAAGCTTCGGTATCCTTGACCGTAACAAGTCAAGCGGCATATACGGTCGTCTTTCTCCCGAGGCACTTGCCAGGATCTCTGAAAGCTGTGAGGAATTCACAATGGCACGCCGACAGGAGGTCGGCACGGGAGCGGCGGAGATATACGCCACGGTCGATGGTGATACGCCCGAGAGGTACTCAGCCGAGATAGTCAGTGTTGACTACGGCAGCGTCGGGACCTCCAAGAATATGGTGATACGCATAACCGATGAGAGGCTTCTTGAGCGCACAGGCGGCATAGTGCAGGGCATGAGCGGCAGCCCCGTTATCCAGAACGGAAAGCTTGCGGGAGCTGTTACCCATGTATTTGTAGCCGACCCTGCTCAGGGCTATGGTATTTTTGCGGAAAATATGGCAGAGGGCATGAAATAGCCCTTCCGGGAATAAAAGCGGGCGTTACGGAAAGTAACGCCCCAAGTTTTTGTGTTGATTATCTGTTTTCTTCGCTGAAACCGCTGTCAACGAGTTCGATAAGAGCGTCAACTGCTGCCTTCTCGTCAGCTCCGTCTGCGATAACCTTTACATTTGTACCGCCTACGATACCGAGAGAAAGAATTCCGAGCAGGCTCTTAGCGTTTACTCTGCGTTCTTCTTTTTCGATCCAGATTGATGACTTGAACTCATTAGCCTTCTGAATAAAGAAGGTTGCAGGTCTTGCATGAAGTCCAACCTGATTCTTAACCATTACTTCTCTTACAAACATATACAACTCTCCTATTCTCTGTATTACAGCCCCTCTCAACAGGACTGCGTTGCCGTTTGCAAATATGTTTCACTTGCTGATATCATTATACAATCATTTTTTCGCCCCGTCAACGGATTTTTGCGATTAAAAGCTATCTTTTCGCTAAATTCTACATTTAGATTAAATGTGAATGAAATTTTATCAACAAGCTTGTTTATTATCACCACAAAAAATTGTTGACAGTAATTGTTGAAAGTGCATATTTTTCAACATAGGAATATGTTGAATTCTTCTAAGCGGAGAATGTTTTTTTGTATATACAGCCAGTTAATGTGTGGAACAGCAATAAATGAAAGGAGAAATTTTCCACCGCAAATTTTGGTCAGCCATTTTCTGCTTTATATTTAGCTAAAAGATCGGGTCTTCTTTCAGCTGTTATTTTAAGGCTCTGTTCATGACGCCAGGTCTCGATGTTCTTGTGATGACCCGAAAGGAGCACAGGGGGAACGGCTTCACCCTCCCAGACCTCGGGGCGTGTGTACTGAGGATACTCCAGCAGACCGCTGTAAATGCTCTCGTCGGTGAAGCACACCTCGTCGGAGAGGACGCCCTCGCACATACGGGCAACAGCGTCAGCCACCACCATTGCAGGCAGCTCGCCGCCTGTAAGCACATAGTCGCCGATGGACAGCTCCTCGTCCACGATCTTGTCGATAACACGCTGATCCACGCCCTCATAGTGACCGCAGATAATGAGGATATTGTCCATTTTTGACAGCTCCACAGCCCTCTTCTGATCGAAAACTCTGCCCTTGGGGGACATATATATAGTATGGGGCTTTGCACCCAGCTCCTCGCAGACCGCCTTGTAGCAGTTGTAAATGGGCTCGCACTGCATTACCATACCCATGCCGCCTCCGTAGGGAGTATCGTCCACGCGGCGGTGCTTGTCCTGGGTGTATTCTCTTATCTGGCGGCAGTGAAGGCTGAGCTTTTCCGCACGTCGTGCGCGTCCAACTATGCTCTCGCCGAGAACGGCTTCGCACATTTCGGGGAAGAGAGTTGCTATCTCAATATGCATTTTTTTCTCCTTTTCAAGAACACAGGACCGCCGAAGCGGTCCTTTTATAGTTTATTCCGTAAGCTTTATATTTCCTGCAATGGAAAGTATCTCGTCCCTGTCGGTAAAGCTGAGATCGATAACGTATCTTTTGCGCTTGTTCTTATCGGGATAGATATTGATAATGGCTTCCTTATGGTTTTCGGGAGCTTCTGCGGTGACCATGTAGCCGTGATAGCCCACGCCGTCAACGATGTACAGGTCCACAGGGTGCTCCACGCCCATGTACAGGTCATTTTTTATGCTCATCATTTTGTAGAAGGTCTTGGAGTTCTTCATATCATGTATATCGAAGTCGTCCATGGTAATTGAGCCTACCAGCTTTACAAATTCATAGCCGGTCTCGGGAGTTGTCTTCTTGACTGCCTTGCAGTAGCGGTCAAGGTCCTCATGGGAAATGCCCGTTCTGTCAAGAAAATCGTAGTTTTCGCTGAGAGTTTCGGCGTATATTGATATTGAATGGCTTTTGTTCTTGTTTTCCCAGAGCGCCTGATTTTTGTCACCGGTGTGCTGAGCTTCCATATCGCCCCACGCAGTCATGCGGATACCAAGATTTGCATAGTCTGCAAAGTCATCGGGCAGGGGAGCAAGATCTGTGGGCAGCTCATGGGTGATGTTATCGCGGAGCTCAAGATCGTGGGTACACTTATAATAATAAGGTATGCCCGGGAAGAAATATGCCGTGATCCCGACAGCGATAACGATGAGCAGAAACAGTATGCCTAAGAATTTTTTCATGATGAGTGCCTCCTTTTGGCGGAATACCGCCGTTTTTCTTTTGTTCTTTGTTCTTTGTTCTTTATATCTCTTTTTCTATATCTTTTTTATGCATGAGATGAATGCCTATATGACCTATGCCGAGTACGACTGCCGCCGCAGTAAGAAAGACGCTGCAGGCGTATATTCCCAGAAGGAATACAGCAAAAACGGGAAGTGAAGCTCCTGCCAGGGGGAAACCGCAGTAGTCCGAGTACATATCCGCCAGAGTGCGGCTGCTCCGGAAATATTTCCGCCAGTAGAGCTCGTAGAGTATCATCAGTATAAGCGCAAGTATCATGTAGCCCGGTCTCGGCGAGATTGAGAAGCTGTCAAGACGTCTGTCGATAAGCACCAGAGTTGATACCAGCGCTTCTCCTGCCCGTTCAAGTGCCAGAAGCACCTTGTTCTCACGCTTTGAAGCCTCCTCGTAGCCCTCGGGCTGCTTTTTGCTCCAGATGATATTGGGTATGAACAGCATGAGCAGGAAAACTATCCCCACAACCGAAATACCCCATTTGGGCAGTCCGTACCAGCTTTCGGGGAGACCGCCGTTTACTGACAGAGACCATGCTGCAATAGCTGTAAAAGCCGCGCACAGCGCTGTCATGGCGATGATATTGCTCTTTTTCATATCAGTCGAAAAGCCCGTCCAGAGGGCGGATAGTCATAACGCCGCCGTCAATGTCCGTTGAGATGACCACATCTCCGATAGCAGGCACAAGATACTCTCTATCCTCGCCTTTGATGACGTATACGTCATTGGCGCCTGTCTGCATGACATCGGCGATCTTGCCGTAGACCCTGTCCGTATCGGCGTCACGTACCTCAAGACCGATGAGGTCCTGAATGAAGTAGGTGTCCTCGTCCAGCTCAAGGTCATCGCGGTGCATATACAGCACCTTGTTGCGGAGCTTCTCCGCCGCCTCGGGAGTGTCAATGCCCTCTATCTTGGCGATGACTGTATTCTTGAACACGCGGGAGCGCTCAATGAACACTTCCTCGTGGTTTTTTCCTATAAAAAGCCTGTCGAACTCCGCAAGGAGGTCGGGGCTGTCGGTGTAGGGCATTATCTTCACTTCACCCCGTATTCCGTGGGTGGTGACTATCTTACCCGCTTCCAGATATTCCTTTTTCATTGGTTTTCCTCTGTTATTCAAGCTCTATGGAGCTTATTATCTGCTTTGCAAGGGCTTCGTCGGAGCATTTTACGGTCACGGTATAGTGTTCGTTTTCATTTCCGTCGGGAAATATATTCACCGTCCATATGTTTCCGTCAAAGCCTGTGTACATTATCTGTCCTACATAAGCCAGGAAGCCGCTGCCCTTTATTTTCCACATATTTTCGATCTTTACGGATTCCTCCTTGCTCTCGGCTACCTCAAGGAATACCTTACTGTCTTTGCCGCGGAGCCTTAGGCAGTCCTTTGCAGTGACATCGTCACGCATATACCACAGCATACGGAGATTCAAGCCGTACTGAGGGGGATCAATGCCGATAGTGATGTAGAAATGCCTGTAATCCTCTTCGGTATATTTATAGCCGCTCCATGGATCGAGATCGTATTCGGACCCGAGAGCTTCCAGATCGCTGAGAGTTTTCTCGTAGCTCTGATAATCGTTTTTTATTACCATCAGCGACGATTTGTCACTTGATGATCTAAGACCGTGACCGGTTGTATTCGGTTCCCAGTCGGCGGGAGCCTTGAGCTTTACGCCGTTTAAAGTAAAGCTTCCGAGATCCGCATCTGCGGATACGGTTTTGAATACGGGGACCCTTTCGTCGATATGCTCATATTTATGCTTTACCTTTAAGTATGTGGGGAGTCCCGGGAAGAATACAAATATAACAAGTGCAGCTGCCAGCAGGACGCCCAGCACGGCGCCGCCGATGGTGAGTGCTTTTTTCATTTTATCTCCTTGGTCGTAGGGACGGATATATCGTAGTTAATGTGTGAGTCTGCGCTTGCAGTAAGAACGCTTGCCGCACTTGGGGCAGGTGAGACTTCTCCTTGTTATAGTATGAACACCGAAGAGATAGCTCGCTGCAGACGGTACGAAGCGAGTTCCGCAGTACTTGCACTCGTAAGTGCCTGTGGTCATATCCTCGATGGCTGCAACGGCTATTCCGCCGATCATAACTATAATGCCTATGGCTAAGAGCAGACCTCTCTGCCATGTCTCCATATTGAATACGCCTGAAACGAGTATGAGGGTACAGCCTGCGAGTATGCCTGTAACTCCCGCAATGACAGAAACAATTATCTTTCTGATGCTTTCTTCTTTTTCACGCATGATATTCATAATATTTTCCTCCGCTTTCTTTTTGTAGTCCTCGTCGGGAATACGCTCGCCCGTGAGGAGCTCGTTGACATTGATACCCAGCTTTTCACAGAGGGGGAGCATAAGGGACACCTCGGGCATACCCTTGCCTGTCTCCCACTTGGAAACTGTCTTATCGCTGATAAGGAGTTCTTCCCCAAGCTGTTTCTGTGTAAGTCCTTTTTCTTTTCTCATCTGAGAGATGAATTTACCGATCTTTACCTGATCCATTCATGTGTCCTCCTTTCTGAGAAAAGTGTATCATGCTGCGGAGAAAAAGTACACCCATGAGCCGTAGAATTATGATATAAAGCGGAGTCTACGCTTCGTAGAGTGCGTGAAATAGCCGAATTTCAGCCATTATCCCTTAGCCGTCCCATATGATTGTACCGTAAGCGATGTACAGGTAAGCCCCCTTATGACAGGTGAGCGAGTTTACGAGCGGCATCGTGGCAAGGCAGCGCGGGCTCCGCGCTCAGTTTTTCATCTCAAAGCTTTCGCCGAGAATGTCCTTGTTGGCTTCGAGGATAGGATTGATGCACTCAGCAAGGAACTCGTCCACCTGCTGTGAGCTTCTGCCTGTGTAGTTCTCGGGCTTGAGAACTGCGTCAAGCTCCTCCTTGGTAACCATGAACATGGGGTCGGCTTCGATGAGCTCGCAGAGGTTGTTGTCGAGACCTCTTACCTTTACGTTTGCACCTGCCTCCATGGAGTAATCCATGATACGGTCGTGGAGCTCCTGACGGTTTCCACCCTTCTTTACAGCGTCCATCATGATGTTCTCGCTTGCCATGAAGGGAAGCTCTGCCATGACGCGGCGGCGTATCATCTCGGGATATACCACAATGCCGTTGGTAACGTTCATCATGATGTTGAGGATAGCGTCAACGCCCAGGAATGCCTCGGCAACGCTGATACGCTTGTTTGCGGAGTCGTCGAGAGTTCTCTCGAACCACTGTGTACCTGCTGTGAATGCAGGGTTGAGGCTGTCTATCATCACATAGCGTGCGAGGGAGGTTATTCTCTCACAGCGCATGGGGTTACGCTTGTAAGCCATAGCGGAAGAGCCTATCTGCTTCTTCTCTCTGGGCTCCTCCATCTCCTTGAAGGACTGGAGGATACGCATATCGTTTGAGAATTTGCTTGCGGTCTGAGCAATATCGCTGAGGAGCTCAAGTACCTTTGAGTCCACCTTACGGGAGTAGGTCTGACCGGAAACGGGAACTACTGCGTCAAAGCCCATTTCCTCGGCTATCATCTTCTCAAGCTGCTTTATCTTGTCTGTGTCGCCCTCGAAAAGCTCCATGAATGAAGCCTGAGTGCCTGTGGTGCCCTTTGAGCCCAGGAGCTTCAGTGTGGACATACGGTACTCTAAGTCCTCGAAGTCCATGAGGAGCTCATTGAGCCAGAGTGTAGCTCTCTTGCCCACGGTTGTGAGCTGGGCGGGCTGAAGGTGAGTATATGCCAGGCAGGGGAGAGACTTGTACTCCTCTGCGAACTTAGCCAGGTTGTTCATGACGTTGATGAGCTTTCTGCGGACTATCTTCAGAGCGTCGCGCATGATGATAACGTCTGTGTTATCGCCTACATAGCATGATGTAGCGCCCAGGTGTATGATACCTGCGGCGTCGGGACAAGCCTGACCGTATGTGAAAACATGAGCCATAACATCGTGGCGTGTTATTTTTTCGCGCTCGGCAGCCATTTCATAGTCCACATCGTTGATGTGCTCCTCAAGCTGCTTTACCTGAGCCTCGGTAACGGGGAGACCCAGCTTCATTTCGGCTCTTGCCAGAGCCACCCACAGCCTTCTCCAGGTGGTGAACTTCTTGTCGGCAGAGAAGACATACTGCATCTCCTCGCTGGCATAACGTGTACAGAAAGGGCTTTCATAGCTTTTGATATTACCGCTCATTTGAAATGTTCTCCTTTAAAATTCATTTGCGTTTTTCGCATAAAATATCAATTTAATTATATCATCATAACCTGCTCATGTCAATAAAAAAGGCGGCTCCGTGCCGCCTTTCTTTACAGAAATTTTTGCTGTTTTTCTGTGAAAAATACACATTGACAGATGGCTGTCCGCTATATACTGTCCATTTCGCTGGGAGTGTGTACCTCGGTATACCTGCTGAGCTCCTGACCCGAAGCGCCGGCGTCATTCATGGCGTCGGAGGCTGTTCTCATGCGGTCCTCCAACTTCTGCTGATAGGGGTCCTTGATGGCACTTCCGCGGATATCCATTTCCTGCTCGAAAAATCTCTCATTGAAGTGGGGGAAGCCGTCGGCTTCCTCAAGCTTGTGATAGGCTATGTTGGTGACCATGTTCCAGACCGCCATAGCGCCTACGATGATAGCCATTACCAGATGTATCCAGCCGCATTTGCCTGCAATATTGAATTTGAACACGCCCTGCGGCTCAAGTGGAGCCACTACGAACAGTATCAGCTGAACTACGCCGAGTATAGCCAGTATCAGTATCAGTGTGATGTCCTTATGGCTGTAAAAGCTCCTGAGAGCCAGGTATCCCAGCAGGGGAGATTCAAAGACAGCTATTACGGATGCTGTGAATGAGCCTGTGATAAAGCCGTAGGCAAGGCTCACGATAAAGTATATGATGAGCGGTATGAAGTATATTATGCCCATTATGGAATAGCTCTTTTTACAGCGGTTGAGGATAGCGAGATTGTGTGCGAATTCCTGTCCCCTTGCATTTCTGTTGAAGGCGAGTTCGCGCTGTCTTGCTATCTGTTCTGCCTCAGACTGATTATACATTAGTCTCTCCTTTCAGCGATGTGTATGTGTGTTAATAGGCGCCGTCGTCCATTTTCTTTGAAAGGAAGCAGTATGCCACGGAAAGAATGAGCGAGAATATGGCTGAGCCCTTGTTGTCGGTTGCGATGAATGAGATGATGTTGAGCACCATAAGTGCCGCCGAGAGCTTGAAGCAAAGGCTGTAATCCCGCCTCAGACCGCATATCGCCATATAAATGGTTAGTCCCACGGGTATGAGGGAGAGAACTATCAGGAGAACAGCGAAGCCACCCACAGCTGCTTCTCCCGCGGATTTGCCCTCTGTTGCCTTGTTTGCTGCCGTTGCTGCGATTATACCCGCTACAGCGGCGATGCAGTTGACTACCAGGATAAAGATAGTCATGATCTTGAATGCCAGTTTCATGTTTGATTTTCCTCCTATATCATGAAAAAATATATGATAAACCGTCATCCTTGTTACAGGGACGGTTATATCCTCAGATGATCCTGTCCTTGGTGTGGACGATGACCGTATTGTCTACCAATACGAACCCCTCTGCGGCAGCTGACGCAGGTACGCTGCTGACGTTGTCCTCAGCGGTCTCATTCTGCGGAGCGGCGATTCCCTTTGCCTTTCGCTCTTTTGCAGCGATAATGCTCCACATGATGATGTTTATAATGACGAAAGCCGCAGCGGCTGCTGCGATGACCAGCAATTCGTCTCTTGTCATAGGATCACTCCTTTTTGCCGTTACAGCTCTGCACGGAACAATGCAGCGGTGATATTGTCGTTTTCGTTCCTGCTTTTGACTGTCTCGATAAGTCCGCGGAGCTGTGACTTCATTGCTTTTCTGTCGGGTGTTTTTTCGGGAGACAGCTCCTCGAAAAGCTCCTTTTCCGTAAGAACATGGCGGAAGCCGTCGGAGCATATCATAAAGTTGGTGTTGCTTTCAAATGTGCCCAGTCTCACCTCGGGAGCTACCTCGCCTGTTACGCCTATGCACTGAACCAGGGCGTTCCTTCTCGGGTCGGTGAGAGCCTCCTCCGGAGTCATTTTTCCCATTTTCACAGCGCGGTTGACGAAGGTATGGTCGTCGGTTATCTGGCTGAGCTTGTCGGATATTCTGTATATACGGCTGTCGCCCACATGGAAGGTCATGAAGCCCTCGTTTACGGCGATGAGCCCTGTTGCTGTGGTGCCAAGCTGTATGCCGTTGTGGGCGCCGTAGTCCATGAGTATGGCGTTTAGCCTTCTCAGGCGGCTGATAACATTTCTTGCGGCGGTCTTCCAGTCCCAGTCGGGGAGCTCGAAGGGAAGCTCCGCATCGAACCATTCAGCGAAGCTCCTGACCACCTCTGCGCTGGCAAGCTCTCCCCGTGAGAGACCGCCCATGCCGTCGCACACCAGTACCAGAGCCGCCTTGCCCGTGGCGGTGTTGGCGGTCTTGACGCAGACGCTGTCCTGATTTATTTTCTTTGAGATACCGATGTCGGTATCGCAGGCTGTGATGTAATCCATAATTACCCCCATAGGGCGGTATCAACCGTCGATAAAGTCGAATTCCTCGTCGGAAAGCTTCAGCACGTCGCCGCTTTTCAGCTTTATCTCTCTGTCGGGAAGAACGGGAGTGCCGTTTATGTAGGTCCTGTTGGTAGAGTTGTTGTCCTCGACGAAGCAGGAGCCGTTACGGGTGTAGATAGTGGCGTGGAGGCGGCTGACAGTTCTGTTCTCTGTGACGCAGAAGTCAACGCGGTCGCGCTCCTTGCCTATCCTGAAAACGGGCTTGTCGATGTTGACGGTAACGCCCGTGGCACGTCTTGTAAGTGTGGGATATTTTACCGCAGGTCTGGGAATATCACGCTTTTTCAGCTCGGGGACCGCACTCCGCTTCTCCTCGCTGAGAGAGGGAATGACCTTTGGCTCGGGAAGCTTTGGCTCCTGAGTGTGGAGGTACTCCTGTGAGCCGCGGTTTATCTCGTTGATGATAGCCTGAGCGGTGTTCTGCGTAGCTGCCTGACGGGGCTGCTCAGTCACTCTCGCAGCCTCGGGACGGCTGAACTCGGGCCTTGCAGCGGGTCTGGGTGCCGCAGGTCTTGCCGAGGGCTGTGATGATACAGGTCTTGCCGCCGTTTTTGGTGCAGGCACCGCGTCGGGAGCCTCTCTGCGTATATATTCCATGGCCTCGCCCACTGTGAAGCCGTCGGCGCGGCAGATGAAGTTCATGAAGCCGTCAACGCTGTGGAAGTCCGCCTTGGACTTGTACTCCGCATAGGTGGAGATCCTTCTGAGGCAGTTGACGATGCCGTCATTGGTGCTCTCATTGTACCAGAGAGGGAGGTAGAAAAGCCAAAGCTCCTTCCTCTCGGTGTCAAAGGTGATGAAGTTGGGGTCAAGGACGATATTGGGCATATTGAAGCCGCAGGTGGCGGCGGTGTCCATTATAGTGAGGAGCTCCGCAACGATACGGTAGTAAAGCTCCTTGTCCACGCCGTGCTTCAGCACGTTTATGAGGGGGGCGCCCTGAGCGCCCGTGTACTCTATCTTATCGGGAGCTGAGAACCTTGGCGTGAGCCAGCCCTTGATACGGTTATCGGTAAAGTATCTGTATTCTGCTTCATTGAGGGTCTCGCTGCCTGTGAAGCGGCAGTGTATGCAGACGCCGTCGGTCTTTTCTGAAAATTTCAGCTTAGCCATAGTCTTCTCCCTTCTGCTCATTCTTATACAACAATTATACAATATTCTTCCCGTCAAGTCAAGAGAAAGGAGCTATATATAACAAATGAGTTGAAAATGCAGGTGTGCCCGCAGCCAACTCAGAAGCAGCATTGCCCCACGTCGGGGCGGCGTTCTGGCCCTACGGACTTCCCCGTAAAAACAAATAGCCCCGAACGACCTTTCGGACGTCCGGGGCTGGGATCCTGTATTGCGGAAGGAGCATTACTTGCTGCTCTTTGCTTCCTTTTCTTTCTTTGCCTTCTTGTTCTTCCACCATGACCATGTAACAGGTGCAACGAAGAGTGACGAGAAGGTACCTGAGATAAGACCCATCATCAGCGGTACGGAGAAGCTGAGGAGCGAATCATATCCTGTTACCAGAACTACGATAGTAACGATGAGCATTGTGCCGATAGTTGTTACCGATGTTCTGATAGAACGTGTAAGCGACTGTGTGCAGCTTACATTGATAAGCTCGTTAAGAGAAGCCTTGGGCATGAGCTTGCGGTTTTCTCTGATTCTGTCGTAGATAACGATGGTGTTGTTGATAGAGTAACCGAGTATGGTGAGGAATACGGCAACGATGTTTGAGTCGATGCTGAAACCGCATACAACGGTAGTTGTGAACGCTACCAGGAGGTCCAGGCAGAGTGCGAAGATGGAGCATACACCTGCGGACCAGCCTCCGATGTTTCTGAAGCGGATAGCGATGTAGATGGTAACGATGAGGGCTGCAAAGAGCACTGCGATGAGGCACTTGAGCAGGAATTCATGTCCTGATGTAGGACTTACATCGTTTGAATCGTAGATCTCAAGAGCGTTATCGGGGAACTTCTCTCTGAGAGTTGAGGTGAGCTCTGTCTGCTTGTCGGCAGTGAGTCCCTCCTCGGAGGTGAAGGAGATGGTGATCTGCTTTCCGCCGGAATCAAGGCTTTCGCCCTTTCTTACGATAACGGATGAGCCCACGATATCCTTTACGTTTGAAGCAACGTCGTTGGTGTTGATGTCGCCCTGGTAAGTATAGGTGATAAGAGTACCGCCCTTGAACTCGATAGCCAGGTGAATGCCTCTTATTATAGCGCCTGCTATAAATACGACGAGGACAGCGATCACAACGCCGAGGATAAGCTTTTTCTTAGAACAGAAGTTATAAACCTTCTTTGGAAGTGTTACGTTTTCCTTCTGAGTGTTCTTCTTACTCATTTCTCGTCACCTCCGTAAAGCTTTCTGTTTTTGAAGCACTTGAACTTGGAGAGTGAAGTTACCATAAGTCTTGAAGCAAATACTCCGAAGATGAAGTTGCAGATAACGCCTGCGAGCAGGGTAAATCCGAAGGAGTAAACAACGCCCTCAGCAGTAGCGCCGAATGCGAAGAAGATAGTCTTGTTGAGGATCTTCGAGAAGAAGCTGTCGGGTACACCGAAAGCTCCCATGAGGATAACGGCGACGATAACGTTTGTTATATTACCGTCGAGGATAGCTGAGAATGCTCTCTTGTAAGCTATCTTGATAGCGGCGTCAAGTGACTTGCCTGTTCTGAGCTCTTCCTTGATACGCTCGCCTGTGATGATATTGGCGTCAACACCCATACCGACGGCGAGGATGATACCTGCGATACCGGGGATAGTCAGTGTAGAGCCGTTCATGAATCCGAACCAGCCTGTGATAGCAGCGATAGAGCCTGCGATCTGTCCGCCGAGAGCGATAACAGCCACAACGCCGGGGAGTCTGTAGAGAATGATCATATAGATCGCGATGCAAACGAATGCGATAAGTGCTGCAAGGAGGATAGCGTCCAGTGACCCTTCACCCATTGTAGGAGAAATGGTCCTGAAGCTCTTGGTCTCCATCTTGAAGGGGAGAGCACCTGAGTTTATCTGGTCAGCCAGTCTCTTTGAAGAGTCAGCGTCGAAGCTTCCTGAGATAACTGCGTGTCCGTCTGTGATAGTGCTTTTTACAGAGGGAGCAGATACCATTGTATTGTCCATCCAGATAGAGATGGGTGTCTCGGAACCTGAAAGCTCAGCAGTAGCGGCAGCAAATTTCTTTGCGCCCTCAGAGTTGAGTTCCAGAGCAACTACATATTCATAGTTTTTTCCGTCGCTGTCGGGCTGGAGCTGTCTTGAAGCGTTTGCCACGTCGTCACCCACGAGAACGATCTCGCCTGAGGGGACCTCGTTGCCGTCTGCGTCAGTTGTTGTGTCTGTGCCCTTACGGAAAGTCAGCTCAGCCATTTCGCCGAGCTCCTTGACAGCCGTTTCTGGGTCAAAGTCTGTCTCGCCTACCTGCCAGGGGAAGCGAACGATGATTCTGTCGCTCTTTTCATCGCTGTAGACCTCGTTATCGGTGATACCGAGAGACGAAAGTCTTGTCTTGATGATCGCGGTAGCGGCGTCGAGCTGATTGGCATCAGCGTCAAAGTCGCCGGCAGGACCGAAGGTAACGTCAACACCGCCCTTGATGTCGATACCAAGGCGGATATCGTCAACGCCCTTGACGTAAGTAGTCCTCTTGTCGGCGAAGAGCTTGTCAATACCAAACACCGCCGTAACAGCGAACAATGCGATAAAAGCAACGACAATGAAGAAAGTTGATTTGCCTGTCTTTTTCACAGTCATGCCTCCTGTTTCCGAACTCTTTGAGCCGTAAATCCTCATAGGGGGAAAAGGCATGAGTTCTTTATTCCTGTCTCATTGACAATTACAATTATTGTACTATATTTTTATAAAAAAGTCAAGTATATGAGCTGAAAATATTCCCATTTCAAGAATATGCACAATTACACCTGACGAAATTCGGAGTTATTAACAAAACAGCCGTTAGCCCTTAGCCGTTAGCTTGCAAAGACGACCATGGAGCGCCTGCGGATAACGAAACAGCCGTCCCTGCACGGGAATAATGAAAAAGCACCCCCGAAGGAGTGCTTTCTGATATTATTTGAAGTGCTTCTGGGATATTTTCAGGCGGTTCATGGCGCGGTTCAGCGCAGCCTGAGTCTCATAGTACTCCTTTATGCTCTGCTTCTGTCTGAGACGCTCCTCGGCGCGCTCACGCGCCTCCTGGGCTCGCTTGATGTCTATCTCCTCGGGAAGCTCGCAGGTATCCGCCAGGATTATGGAAGAATCTGGCATTACCTGTATGAAGCCCTCGGATATGGCGGCGTACTTCCACTCGCCGTCCACAAGGTACTTCAGCTCTCCTGTGGGGAGCGAGGTAACAAGGGGCTCATGTCCTGCCATGATACCGAGAAGACCGTCTATGGCGGTGATGACGAGGTGCTCCACCTCTCCGCTGAAGAAAATGCGGTCGGTAGCGATTATCTCAAGGTGAAAGGTCTTAGCCATAGGGCGCCTCCTTTAGTCCTCGTCCATCTGACGAGCCTTCATGATAACGTCATCGATAGTTCCTGCCATGAGGAAGGCTGCTTCGGGGTACTTGTCCATATCGCCGTCGATGATAGCCTTGAAGCCCTCGATGGTGTCCTTGAGGGGAACGTACTTGCCCTTGAGTCCCGTGAAGTTCTCGGCAACGTTGAAGGGCTGTGAGAGGAACTTCTGTATCTTTCTTGCGCGGTATACAGCCAGCTTGTCGTCTTCGTCCAGCTCCTCCATACCGAGGATGGCGATGATGTCCTGGAGCTCCTTGTATTTCTGGAGAAGCTCCTGAGTGCGTCTTGCCACGGTATAGTGCTCCTCGCCCACTATCTCGGGCTCAAGGATACGGGAATTAGACTCCAGCGGGTCAACGGCGGGGTAGATACCCTGCTCAACTATCTTACGGGAAAGAACCGTTGTGGCGTCAAGGTGAGCGAAGGTCACCGCAGGGGCAGGGTCTGTAAGGTCGTCCGCAGGGACATAAACAGCCTGTACCGATGTGATAGAACCGTTCTTAGTGGAGGTGATACGTTCCTGTAATTCGCCGACCTCGTTTGCCAGTGTAGGCTGATAGCCAACGGCAGAGGGCATACGTCCCAGAAGGGCTGATACCTCTGAGCCTGCCTGTACGTAACGGAAGATATTGTCGATAAAGAGAAGAACGTCCTTGTGTTCGCGGTCACGGAAGTACTCAGCCATGGTAAGACCTGTCTGGGCAACACGCATACGGGATCCGGGGGGCTCGTTCATCTGACCGAAAACAAGAGCGGTCTTGGAGATAACTCCCGATTCCTGCATTTCGTTCCAGAGGTCGTTACCCTCACGGGAACGCTCTCCTACGCCTGTGAATATTGAATAGCCGCCGTGCTCGGTGGCGATATTTCTGATAAGCTCCTGAATGAGGACGGTCTTTCCGACGCCTGCGCCTCCGAAGAGACCTATCTTACCGCCCTTGGCATAGGGGGCGATAAGGTCGATGACCTTGATACCTGTTTCAAGCACCTCAACAACGGGGCTCTGATCCTGGAATGTGGGAGCCTTGCGGTGTATCTCCCATTTTTCCTCTGTCTCAACGTCGCCCTTCTTGTCGATGGGCTCGCCGAGGACGTTGAACATACGTCCGAGGGTCTGCTCGCCTACGGGCACCTTGATACAGGAGCCTGTGGGAGTTACCTCCATATTCTTGCTGAGTCCCTCGCTGGACGCCAGCATGATGCAGCGCACGATGTGGTTGCCCATGTGCTGAGCGACTTCCATAACGCGCTTTTTTCCGTCGACCTCGACAGTGAGGGCGTCCTTTATCATGGGGAGCTTGCCCGTGCCGAATTCAACATCTATAACAGGTCCGATGACCTGAGTTATCCTGCCTTTTTCCATTGTTTTCTCCTTTGTTTAAGAGAATTTCGGGTATATCATTTTTTGTAGGGGAGCCCGCCCTCGGGCTCCCGTTGTATGGTATAATGTTATGTATATTTCGGGAGGGCGAGGGCGCCCTCCTCTACAAAATTCAACAGTGATCACGGAGCGATGTGGGTATCGCCCCACACACGAATGGAACGCCGGGGGCGGCGTTCCCTACAGCGGTCGTATGATAACCGCCGTGCATTACTCCTCGTTTATGGAAGCAGCGCCTCCGCATACCTCGGTTATCTCCTGAGTGATAGCCGCCTGTCTTGCGCGGTTGTACATGAGGGAAAGCTCCTTTATCATGTCCTTGGCGCTGTTGGTAGCAGCGTCCATAGCGGTCATACGGGACTGCTGCTCGCAGCAGAATGCCTCCACCATGGCGCCGTAGATTATTCCCTTTGCATACTGAGGGATAAGATAGTTCATAACTTCCTCGGGAGAGGGGACGAAGGACGCCTTCGGCAGCTTTTTCATCGTACCGTCGGCTGCTTTTCCGAAGTGCTTTCTCTCGAAGGGGAGCAGACGCAGCGTTCTGGGCTCCTGAAGGCTGGAGTTTACCATATCGGTGTAGATAACGTACACCTCGTCCAGCTCATGCTTCTCGAACTTTTCCAGCACCTGCTCTGCGATCTCACGGGCTCTGTAGAGGGTGGGATTCTGAGTGGTGTAGAGGAACTCGCCGTCAACATATCCCTTCTTGTCGTTCTGGATACGGCGCTGGAAATACATTCTTCCCACCTGTCCCATTACAAAGAGGTAGCAGTTGTCGATGTCGGCAGCCTCTTTCAGCTTCTGCTCGGTATATTTAAGTACATTGTGGTTGTAGCTTCCGCAGAGTCCCTTATCGCCTGTGATGACGATATAGCCCTTCTTACGCTTATCCTCGGGTATATCCTCACGCCTGTCGAAGTATTGCTGACGGGTATGGGGAGTATGCTCGAGAACGCTCTCGATAGTTGACTGGAGCTTGTAGAAGTAGGGCTCTGTACACTCCAGCGACTTCCTTGCCTTTTTCAGCTTGGAAGAGGACATGAGGTACATGGCGTTGGTGATCTTCAGGATCTGCTGGATGCTTCCGATCCTTTCGCGGATCTCTCTCATATTAGGCACAGAGGATCACCGCCTTATTCCTCGAAAGCTGTGAGTATTCTTTCGATACGTTCCATAAGGTCGTCTGTCAGGACCTTATTCTCCTCTATCTCGGTGATTATATCCTGTCCGTAGCTCCTGATATAGGTCATCAGGTCGGTGCGGTGCTCTCTCAGCTCCTTGAGGGGGATACCCTTGAAGAAGCCGTGCTGAGCCGCATAGAGGAGTATTACCTGCTCATAGTGGGGCAGGGGATTGTACAGAGGCTGCTTGAGAAGCTCGGTCAGCATTCTGCCGTGCTCCAGGAGCTCTGTTGTGGACTGGTCAAGCTCTGATGAGAACTGTGTGAATATCTCCATTTCCTTGAACTGGGCAAGGTCGATACGGAGATTTCCCGAAGCCTTCTTCATAGCCTTTGTCTGAGCGGCGCCGCCTACACGGGATACGGAGAGTCCGTAGTTCACCGCAGGACGGAGACCTGAGTTGAAGAGCTCGCTCTCAAGGAATATCTGACCGTCTGTGATAGAGATAACATTGGTCGGGATATAAGCGGAGATGTCGCCTGCCAGGGTCTCGATAATGGGGAGAGCTGTCAGTGAACCGCCGCCGTGCTTGTCGTCAAGACGGCTGGAGCGCTCAAGAAGTCTCGAATGGAGATAGAAAACGTCGCCGGGGAAGGCTTCACGTCCCGGAGGACGGTGGAGCAGAAGTGACATGGCTCTGTATGCGACAGCGTGCTTTGACAGGTCATCGTATACAATGAGGACGTCCTTGCCCTTTGACATGAAGTATTCTGCGATAGCAGTGCCCGAATAGGGGGCTATATACTGGAAGGGCGCAGGGTCGCTGGCGGAAGCGCATACGACTACGGAATAGTCCATAGCGCCGTACTTCTTGAGAGTATTGACTATCTGAGCGACTGTTGAGGACTTCTGACCTATGGCAACATAGATACAGATAACGTCCTGACCCTTCTGGTTGATTATGGTATCAACGGCGATGGAGGTCTTGCCTGTCTGGCGGTCGCCGATAATGAGCTCACGCTGACCTCTGCCGATAGGGAACATTGAGTCTATGGCAAGTATACCTGTCTGGAGAGGAGTGCTTACGGGCTTACGCTCGATAACGCCCGGAGCCTCGCGCTCGATGGGGAAGTAATCGTCAGCCTTTATCTGTCCCTGACCGTCTATGGGGGAGCCCAGAGCGTCAACAACTCGTCCGAGGAGCTCGTCGCTTACGCCGATACCTGCTCTCTTGCCTGTTCTGATGACCGATGAGCCCTCTGTGAGACCGTGGTCATCGCCCAGGAGAACTACTCCCACCGACTTTTCCTCAAGGTTCTGGACGATACCTCTGATGCCTGTCTCGAACTCTACCAGCTCACCGTACATAACGGAATTCATTCCGTGTACTCTTGCGATACCGTCGCCGAGGCGGGTAATGAAGCCTGTTTCGGTGGCTCCCGACTTTACCTCAAAGTCTCTTACCTCTGTTTTGAGGACTGAGATTATATCGCTGTTCTTGCCTGTATTCCTGGAAGCGCCGCCGTCAACGTACTCCGCAGCCTTTGTCTGGAGGCTGTCCTTCATAAGGCGGAGGCCTGTACGGTAGCTCTTGTCGTATTCAAGGTCGCCTGCATTGAGTATGAAGCCGCCGATGATGTCGGGGTCATGCTTGTACTCTATGTCAACGTCCTCTTTCACGAATTTGTCCATGATGAACTGACGGAGGTCTGCCTGCTGAGCCTCGGTAAGGGGCGTAACATAGCGGACTACCGCCTTTATGCTTCCCTGCTTGTCCAGGAGCAGCTCTTCGTACTCGTCAAGTATCTCCTCAAGGCGTTCAATGGCGCCGCCGCGGACTACATTGAGCAGGAACTTGTGCATAGACTCGGGGAAGAGCTTATTTATGATACCGCGCTTTTCGTCGTGGGTAACAAGGGGATTTGCCAGTGTATCTCCCACGTCGCCGCAGGTCTCAAGGACCTTTCTGGCTGTGGAGCAGTCTGTCTGAGAAACGTCCAGACGGACAAGCTCCTTCAGGAACTCTCTGTCTGAATCTTTCATTTATTTCCCTCCTCTTCGGAAAGGAACTTATCAACGAGCTTACGGTTCTTCTCGTCGTCCACGTTCTCGCCGATGATCTTGGAAGCAGCTTCGATAGCCAGGTCTGCGATCTCTGACTGAGCCTGACGGAGCACGCGCTTCCTCTCGTTTTCGATGGTCTTGTCAGCGTCTGCAACGATCCTGTCAGCCTCTTCCTGAGACTTCCTGATGATGGCAGCTCTCTCGGACTCAGCGTCCTCATGCGCCTTCATCATGATCTGGTTAGCCTGTTCCTTTGCCTCGCTGATAGAGTCCTCATACTGCTGACGGAGCTCCTCAGCCTCCTCCTTAGCCTTCTGGGCGGAGTCCAGATCGTTCTGAATGGTGCGTGTACGCTCGTCCCTGATCTTATTTATGGGTTTGAAAAGGAATATCCTGAGCAGTATGAACAGCACGATAACGTTGAAAACTGCCCAGAAAATGCTCCAGAAACTAAAATCAAGCATTCTATGCCCTCCTTGGATGTTTTTTGTTTACGGCTTATTTGCCGCCGAGAGAAAGGATTATAAGGAGTGCGATAACGAAGCCGTAGATAGCGGTAGCCTCTGCGAGAGCACAGCCCAGAAGGAGAGCTGTTCTTATATCGCCCTTAGCCTCGGGCTGACGAGCGATGGACTCGGTAGCCTTTGCAGTTGCGAGACCTATTCCTATACCTGCGCCTGCACCTGTAAGAACGGCAACAGCAGCGCCTAATGCAATGATTCCCATGATATTTACCTCCGTGTATTTTGATTACTTTCCGCCGAGGGAAAGGATAATGAGAAGTGCGATAACGAAACCGTAGATAGCGGTAGCCTCTGCAAGGGCACAGCCCAGAAGGAGAGCTGTTCTTATATCGCCCTTAGCCTCGGGCTGACGAGCGATAGACTCGGTAGCCTTAGCTGTTGCAAGACCTATACCTATACCTGCGCCTGCGCCCGTAAGAACGGCAACAGCAGCGCCTAATGCGATGATTCCCATATTTATTTACCTCCGTGAAGTTGTGGCTTTTTTTTCGCTTTTTTTACTTTTTTGCCCTCATGCTCTTCCTCCTCAAGAGCCTCTGCCATGTAGAGAGAGGTGAGGAAGGCAAATACATAAGCCTGGAGCAGGCCGTCGAAAAGGTCGAAGTAAGCGCTGGCGATAACGGGTACGCCGCCGGGGACAACGTGCTTGATGAGCTCCATAACGACGAATGCGCCCAGGACGTTACCGAAAAGTCGCATACACAGCGACAGGGGACGGGTGACCAGGTCCAGCAGGTTTATGGGGTTGAGGAAGCTCTTTGCCCATTTCAGGGGTCCCTTTTCGATGATGAAGGACGCCTGTACCAGGATTATCGCCATGCCCGCAAGACCTGCGGTGACGTTGATGTCCTTGGTGGGGGGGACAAAGCCGAATACGCCGATGATATTTGAGACGCCTATGTAGATGATGAAGGTCTCAAGTATCTGAACGTACTTCCTGCCCTTTTCTCCCAGTATATTGATGAAGAAATTGTCGAGGAAGTCCATGAAGGCTTCCAGTATGCACTGTGAGCCCGTAGGCACCTTTTTCAGCTTCCTTGTGAAAATTATCGACAGCAGCACAAGCGCCGCCATTATTATCCAAGTCACCACACAGGAATCGGGAACGGGGATACCGCCGAGAATGGGTATGACAAAGGCGGTGTGATTATCCAGCTGTTCCATTAACTCTTCTGCCATGATAACACCTTCTTTCAGTATGGCTCAGGAACTTGCGAAAACAGTTCTGTGTGCCAAAATAATAAAATGGAGACTGCAATTACACAAATCTCCGTTGATTGAGTCTTGATGGGTAAAGATATACGTCCGACGGACTTTTTCAAGCTGCGGGGCATACCCTGTCCACACTATTATATAATATAACAAAACGGTTACATTGTCAAGAGTCTGACGAAAAATTTTGCATAATCATTGGGAATGATATTATATATAAAAAGGCAGATTACTTTCCGTCGCCCTCAGCAAGCTTTACAGCGCGGTCAAGCCGCTCTATGGCGCCTGAATTCAGCTTTTCTGTCAGCCTTACTCTGTCCAGCTCTTTCTTGAGCCCTGCAAGCTCATTGGCAATGCGCCTCATTATGTCCTCATTCTGGAGCTGTTTGTCCTCCAGAGCGCAGACTCTCTTGATAAGTTCGTTGACGTTTGCGGCGAGGGCTTCGTTGGCGGCGTTCTGTTTTTCGCCGAATTCCATGAGTTTTTCGCCTGCCTTGAAGGTGCCTACCTTCTCATGTCCCGTAAAGGTCAGCATTTTCTCGTTTGTAAGCTTCATATCGGACATTCCGTTCACTCCTTTTCTTTTGTATCGTCTATATAGTTATATATTGTTTCTCCAATAACCGAGGGTATCCTCCACTGTCTGCTCCATGGTTATCTCTGCGGACCAGCCTGTGTCGGCGGCGATGCGCGAAACATCGGGCTCTATTATGGGTATATCCGAGGCTCTCATGCGGGCGGGGTCCTGTCTCACCTCAATGGGCAGCTTTGCGAATGAAAGGGCGGTATCCAGAATGAACTGTATATCCACAGCCCTGCCTCTGCCCACGTTGTAGACTGCTCCGCTGACGCCCTTTTCACCCAGTAGCCTGTAGGCTCTGACAACGTCGCGGACGTCGGTGAAATCGCGCTTTGCGGACAGATTCCCCACGCTGATGACGGGCTCCTTCATGCCCTTTTCTATCTCAGCTATCTGGCGGCAGAAGTCGGAGATAACGAAAATACTGCTCTGTGCGGGACCCGAGTGGTTGAAGGCGCGCACCATGACAATGTCCATTTTGTACGCCCTTGCGTATATCTCGCCTATCATGCCCTGACAGGCTTTTGTGGCGGCGTAGATATTGCCCGGATTGAGGGGCTCAGACTCCGAAAGTGGACAGGCGTCCCTGCGGATATAGCCGTATTCCTCTCCCGAGCCTATGAGAATTGTCCTGATGTCCTGTTTTTCGGCTGAGCGCAGGGCTTCCAGGACGTTTATAGTGCCGATGACATTTATCTCTGCGGTGAGCTGAGGCTTTTTCCAGGAAAGCGCCACGGAGCTCTGGGCAGCCAGATGATAGACCACATTGGGCTTCACCTCATTCAGCAGGGGAGCTATATCCTCCGCCGAAAGTATATCCAGATGGTGTACGGGACAGCTCTCGCTCACGGTCTCATTTGGCAGACAGGTGGCGTGGACGTCCCAGCCGAAGGCGCTTAGCTCTCTGATGAGATAGCCTCCCACGAAGCCTGCGGCGCCGATTATCAATGCTCTCAAAAGTCTGCCTCCTTATTCGCTGAGTATATCGTAAAGACGTTTCTGGATGCTCTCCTCGCTGAATTCCTCAGCCACGCGGACTGCGGCAGCTCTGCCCAGTCTTTCGCGGAGCTCTTTGTCTCCTGCAAGGCGGTTTATGGCTTCTGCCAGAGCCTTGGGTGACCTGGGCTTCACCGTGAGACCTGTCTTGCCGTCAAGGCTGACATAGGGTACTCCCGATGGGAGAGCGGTATTTATAACGGGTTTTCCGTAGACCATGGCTTCCAGCTGTACTATGCCGAATGCCTCGCTGGGAGCGACTGAGGGCAGCACGAATATATCGCAGTCCGCATAAGCCTGACGGAGCTCCTCATCGGGGAGAAATCCCAGAAAATGAACCTTTTCCTCCATGCCGTGAGCAGCGGTGTAAGCCTTCAGATCATCGCCCAACTCCCCTGTGCCGGCAATGAAGAGCTCGCAGCCCTTCACTTTTGTGAATGCCTTCAGCAGCACATCTACTCCCTTGTAGTAGACCAGTCTGCCCGTAAAGAACACCTTTACGCGGCTCTTGTCCGTCGCTCTTTCCGTGAGGACGGGCTTTCGCGGCACTGCAAGGTAGTCCCCGGGGACTATGCCGTAGGGGAGGACTCTGCATTTTTCGCTGTATTCGGGAAGGTACAGTGAATGCTTCACATGGCCCTCCGTAGCTGTCAGTACAACGTCAGCCCTTTTCAGCAGATACCGCATGAAGGGCTTGTAGAACAGCATGAGCTTTTTCTGCTTAACGATGTCGCTGTGCCATGAGACTGCCACCTTCCCTTTGAAGCCCGACAGCAGCAGTGCTACGTCCGCAAGGGGGAAGGGGACGTGTATGTGTACAACGTCGGCTTTTTTCGCCATAGCGCGGAAATAGCGGAAGAACGAGAAGGACAGGGGACATGAGAAGTACGTCCCGAGGCTGCCTGCGCGGGTTATATCAACGCCCCGCATCTTCTCGCGGATAGTCCTGCCTCTGCCGTCGCGGCACACCAGTACCCTCACATGAGCCTTCTCGTTCCTGCTCAGCTCCTCGGAATACTGGCGGATAATGGTCTCTATGCCGCCTATATGGGGATAATAAGCCTTGTTGACTTCAAGAATTTCAAGCTTTTTACTCATTTTTTCAGCTCCCTGTATACCTCCATGAGCATTTCTGCGGAGCGCTTCCATGTGAAGCCTTTTGCTCTTTCAATGCCCTTTCTGCTCAGCTCTCTGCGGAGAGCCTCATCGCTCCAGAGCCTGTAAAGACCGCCTGCAATGCTTCCGGGGTCATAGGCGTCGCATATCACCGCGCAGTCGCCTGTTACCTCGGGGAGAGAAGCCTCCCCCGACGCCAGCACGGGAACTCCGCAAGCCATAGCCTCAAGCGGGGGCATACCGAAGCCCTCGTAAAGTGAGGGGAAAACGAATGCCAGGGCGCCGCACATAAGGGGGTTCATGTCCTCTGAGGGGACGTATTTTGTGAAGATGACCCTGTCGGTGAGACTCAGCTTCTCTACGCGGCTGTAAATGCCGTGATCAAGCCAGCCCTTGCCGCCTGCCAGCACCAGCTTCGGAGCATTTTCGCCTGCCTTCTTTGCAAAGGCTGCGTAGGCAGTGATAAGGCGCTCCAGGTTCTTTCTGGGCTCGATGGTACCCAGGTAGAGGAAGTAGTCGCCCTCTATCTCAAGGGACTTCTTGACCTCGGGTATCCGCTCCGGAGTTTCGCAGGGGCGGAACCTTTCAAGGTCCACGCCGCAGGGGATCACCCTTATCTTGCTCTCATGCTGAGGGAAATATTTCACTATCTCGGACCTGGAGAACTCAGAGTCCGTAACGATGATGTCCGCCCTTTTCATTGATCGCTTCAGCCCCATTTCGAGCATGAAACGGGTGCGTCCGCGGACTGTATCGGGGAATGCCTTGTACACCATGTCATGGACGGTGACTACCTTTTTTCCGCGTACAAAGGGCGGTACGATGTAGTTGAAAAAATGTGTTATATCGGACTTTCTGCCGAAGAAGAATGAATAGGGTACGGGCAGGAATGTGCTGACAGCACGGTAGAGATAGCCCGAAAAGCCCGAGGTGTTCAGCTTTATGCTCCTGCCTGCGAACTCCTTCACCCTCTTTACTCTCTCGGCGTCGCCGCTGGTAAAGAAGCTGTATTCGTAATAGTTTTCGGGGAAGCTTTCAGCCAGTGCCTGTGTCTGTCCCACCTCGCACCAGCCTATTCCCGTTATCTTATCGCTGCATATGGGCACAGCGTCGAAGGTTATCCTCAAATCAACTTCTCCACCTTTGAAAGTATTTATCAGTATGTCAGGCTGAGGGTATAGCCGTCTATATCGGCAAGGAAGCTGTCAGCAGCTTCGCAGTCATAGCCGTATCTGGAAAAAAGTCCCTTTTTTTCATGTGTCAGGGGGAGCTGTCTTATGCGCTCCAGCTCTGTCATTGCAAAGACTTTGTCGGCGCCGTTCCTGAGCTTGTAGATGAGCTCGTTATAGGCGCTTATCTTAGCATCGAAATCATTCAGGGAATAGCCGCACTTGACTCTTTTCAGCCTGCCGTATACAGCCAGCTTGTATCCCTCAAGCTCTCTGCGGTATCTTGCGATATATTCATCTACTTTCTGCGGGTCTGTGCCGACAGCGACCACAGGTATAGGCTCAGCTATAAGAGCGTCAGCCTGATGTATAGCATTGACCTGAGGGATCTTTCCATCCTTGACATCTGCTACCAGCTTGTTGAGCCTTCCCATTTTTACTAATGCAGTACTGTGATCGTAGCCGTTAGGAACTTTGTCCAGGATGATCGCTTCCATTATGAGTACCTCCTTATGAGTCCTTTATCTTCCCATTAACGCTTCCGGGAGCTTTTCCTCAAGGGAAGACAGGGATTCATCGTATAGTATCGTAAACATAGGTGTCCAGATCGGCGATAAAAGCGTCGATGCGTCCGCGGTCGTAGCCCGTCTTCCAGAGCAGGTGGAATTTTGCTTTCCGCAGAGGAAGCTGTCTTGCTTTTTCCAGCTCATTCATTGCAAGGCTCCTGTTCATACCCTCATTGAATGAAGCTATCACCTTGTTGTAGGCGAAGATCTTAGTTTCAACGCTCTCGCAGTCATAGCCTGATATGACGCGGCCGATCCTGGCGAAATCCGCAGCTCTGAACATGGTGAGCCTGGTCTCCCATTCGTCAAGGATAAAATCCACCTTTTCCATATCGAAGCCGCCGACACTTTCAGCCAGAGGCACAGCCTTCAGTTCCTCAACTTTTTTCCGTACCTCTTCCTCGGTAAGACTGTCATACGTCAGACCTGTGAGAAGGTCGCGGTATTCGTGAAACCTTTCGTAAAAGTCGTTCCTGTCATAGCCGTGTTCGACTCTGAACAGTATCCTGCGTTCATCCATAGCAGTTTATTCCTCTGATGCTGCTTTTATCGGGCTGATGCCAGGGCGGTAGCTATCTGTCCTTCCAGATCGGCAATGTAATTGTCCGTATCTTCGACGGAAAATCCCATTTTTCCGAAAAATCCGTCCTTTTCCTTCCTGATGGGACGCTGACGGACCTTTTCCAGCTCGGGGAGTATCCTTGAGCTGTCCACGCCTTCCTCCGCCATCATCAGCAGAGCGCTCAGAGCGTCGATCTTAGTAAGCACATCGGTTTTGTTATATCCGCCTTTTACGCTTCTTAGCACCTCAGGTCTCATAATACTGCCCCCCTTTTTATTGATGACTGAAAACTCAGCCGAGTATCTCTTTGACCTTTATCTCGTTCTGTACCAGCTCAAGGTCGTTCTTTACCATGCGCTCAACAAGCTGTGAGAAGTCGATCTCGCGCTTCCAGCCCAGTACCTTCTCAGCCTTTGAGGGGTCACCCAGGAGGATATCCACCTCTGCGGGACGGAAGAACTTCTTGTTCACCTTTACGATGGTCTTGCCGTTTTCCTTGTTGATACCGATCTCGTCAACGCCGCTGCCCTGCCACTGAACTTCGATTCCGACGTGCCTGAAGGCAGTTTCAACGAACTCGCGGACAGTTCTTGTCTCGTTTGTAGCGATAACATAGTCATCGGGCTTGTCCTGCTGGAGCATGAGCCACATAGCGCGTACATAGTCCTTTGAGTGGCCCCAGTCACGCTTTGAGTCCATGTTTCCGAGCTCCATATATTCCTGTACGCCCAGCTTTATGCGAGCTGCTGCGTCTGTGATCTTACGGGTTACGAACTCTATTCCGCGGCGCTCGGACTCGTGGTTGAAGAGTATTCCCGAGCAGGCGAAAAGGTCGTAGCTCTCGCGGTAGTTCTTGGTGATCCAGTGGCCGTAGAGCTTTGCGACTCCGTAGGGGCTTCTGGGGTAGAAGGGAGTAGTCTCCTTCTGGGGGATCTCCTGTACCAGACCGAACATCTCCGATGTGGAAGCCTGATAGAAGCGAGCCTCGGGCTTAACTATGCGGATAGCCTCAAGCATATTTGTAACGCCGAGAGCGTCGATGTCGGCTGTGCCGAGAGGAGTGTCCCAGCTTGTGGCAACGAAGGACTGTGCGGCAAGGTTGTATACCTCGTCAGCCTGAGAGATCTTCATTGCTGAGATGAGGGACACGGGGTCTGTCATATCTGCGTAGATAAGGTGTACCTTGTCCTTGAGGTGAGCGATATTGCCGTAGTCAACGGTAGCCTTTCTTCTCCATATACCGTAAACATTGTAGCCCTTTTCGAGCAGGAGCTCTGCCAGGTAAGAGCCGTCCTGTCCTGTGATACCTGTGATAAGTGCGTTTTTCATTTATATTACTCCTTTTTTTCAATTAAGCGTATATATCATACCGGAGACCTGAGCCTCCGATGTGTCATCATACCAGATCGTCCCTGCCCTGCTCTTTAAGCTGAGCGATGACCTTTTTCACGTCCTGAGTGTTGTTTTTCGAGCAAACCAGCAGAACGTCATCGGTATCCACGATGATTATGTCCCTTGTGCCCACGGCGGCGATGAGACGTTTTCCGCCGCATACCGTAGTGCGCTTTGAGTCTATGGTGATAACGTCGCCGTCGATGAAGTTCTTGTCGTCATCGGTCTCGTTTATGCGCTCCACAGCCAGCCAGCTTCCCACGTCGTCCCAGCCGAAGCTTCCGGGGATAGTGTAGATGTGCTTTGCCTTTTCCATGATGCCGAAGTCAACGGACTCGCTTCTGAAGGCGGTGAACTCCTTAACCAGCACCTCATTGAATTCGGGAGTTCCGTAAGCCTGTCCTATGCGCATCGCGCCCTCATAGATGTCGGGCATGAGCTCCTTCAGGTTGAACATGATGGAGGATATTTTCCATACGAACATACCGCTGTTCCAGAGGTATCTGCCTGAGGCAAGGTACTCCTTGGCGGTGGGGAGGTCGGGCTTCTCAACGAAGCGCTCAACGGCGTAGACGTCGCCCTTTTCCTCGCCGAAATTGATGTAGCCGTAGCCTGTTTCGGGGTATTCGGGAGTGATGCCGATAGTGACGAGGCGCTTGCCCTTCTCAGCGGACTTTATAGCCTTTTTCAGCGTATTGAGGTAGATGTCCTCATAGCCGATAAGGTGGTCGGAGGGGAGCACCAGCATGATGGCGTCCTCATATTTCCTGCCGATGACTGCCGCCGCAAAGGCTATGCAGGGAGCTGTGTTCCTTGCGCAGGGCTCAGCCAGGATATTCTCCTTCGGTATATCGGGGAGCTGGTCAAGCACCAGCTCGGTGTATGCTGCATTGGTGACGATAAAAATGTCCTCAGCCTCAACAATGGGGCGGAGCCTTTTCACCGTTTTCTGTATCATGGTCTCGCCGTCCTTTGTCAGCGAGAGGAACTGCTTTGGCGTTGCGTTGCGGCTCTTGGGCCAGAAACGCTCTCCTCTGCCGCCTGCCATGATAACTGCTGTGATCTTCATCTGCTGTTCTCCTTTTTTTCTTCTGTGAACTTCGGCGCCAGAACGTTCTCGTCTATTTCGGCGTTGTTCTTTGGCGGGAAGAACATGGTCTTTATAGTCATGAGTATTATCTGAAGGTCCAGACGTATCGAGTAATTCTCGATATACATCAGGTCCATTTTGAGCTTGTCGTAGGGGGTGGTGTCATAGGCGCCCGTTACCTGTGCATAGCCCGTAAGTCCTGCCTTTACCTTGAGACGGAAGCCGAATTCGGGCATTTCCTTCTTATACTCCTCGGTGAGCTCGGGACGCTCGGGGCGCGGTCCTACCACGGACATATCGCCCTTGAGTATGTTGAGGAGCTGCGGGAATTCGTCCACTCTGAACTTTCTCAGTATCTTTCCCACGGGAGTTATGCGCTCGTCCTCCTCGGTGGCGAGACGCGCCTTGCCGTCCTTTTCCGCGTCGACGATCATGCTGCGGAACTTGTATACGTAGAATTCCCTGCCGTGGAGGGTCAGGCGCTTCTGCTTGTAGAATACGGGGCCGCGGTCATAGAGCTTTACCGCTATAGCCGCTATTATCATGAAGGGTGCGGCAGGTATCAGCGCTATCAGTGAGAATATGATGTCGAAGGTGCGCTTGATGAGCTGCTGCTCAAAATCCAGACCGTAGTTGCGGCACAGCATGAGGGGAGTGTCGAAAAGACGTATATCGTCGGCTCCTCTTATTATAATATCTGATATTTTTGGGGCTATATACGCACGTTTTGAGTGCTCGAAGCAGAATTTCAGGTAGTCGTTTCTCTGCTCGGCAGGTATATCGCAGACGATAGCGCCCTCGTATTTCATTATGAGCTCTCTCACCTTTTCGGGGGGCTCGGTTATGCTTATGGACTCGCATATCATGTACTTGTCCACACGCTGGCTCATTTTCAGCACCAGAGCTGCCGCCTGATGGCTTCCGTAGATGAAGACCAGCTTTCGCGGCGGGTATATCATGAAGTAGAGCTTTCCCGCCAGCAGGGTCCACAGGGCGATGACTCCCATATCCACGCAGGACATGAATATGACAGGTGAAACTGCCATGAAATGTCTGCCGATAAGGCTGATGAGGAAGTACGATACCGTGTTGACACAGATCATGGAGATCATCTGAGAATAGAGCATATCCGTTTTCTTGAGATAGCCCAGCTTGAAGCCGCCGTAGGCTCTGAAAAACAGCCATACCAGCAGGCAGTAGATAGCGATGAGCACCCAGTTTCCTCGCCTGTAGTAGGGGAGGATTATCTCCTCGCTGTAGTTGCGGTACCACACAAAGGCGAATATGCCCGTGAGCATACCCAGAAGCAGCATACTGGAGATAAAGGTGACAAATCTTTTATAAAGGTCCTTGTTTTTGTTCATAATCCTTATCCGTTTACCGTGACGGACACAGTCTCCTTATAGTTCTTTTTGTTTGTTTCTTTCTGCTCAGCCGCATGAAGCGGCACAAAGTTATTATAACAAATCGTCGGAGCGATGTCAATACGGAACGGGGCAAAGGGCAATAAATGCACATCTTTTGCAGCATATTGCACAAATACTCAGCTGCCCGATACAGTACAGTTCGGATAGTAGTGAGCCAGTATCTCCTGCCAGCTGTGCCCCTCGGAAGCCATGGCGTCGGCGCCGTACTGGCTCATGCCAACGCCGTGTCCGAAGCCTTTGGTGGTGATGATGATCTCGTCTCCCTCACAGCGCACATCGAAGGCGGCAGAGCGCAGGTCAAGGGCTGTGCGGAGCTGGTTTCCCGTGACGGTGCGGTCTCCCACCGAGACCTCCAGCACAGTCCCCGAGCCGGAGACTGTGAGCACCTTCAGCCAGTCCTCTGTATCATCACCCAGGCTGATGCCCTCAAAGGCTGTCTCCAGAGCAGTTTTCAGCTCCTCTGCCGTGAACCGCTTGTCCTCGCGGAATTTCGGCGCCGTCAGGTCGGAGCGGCTGTCCACCTCCACAAGGTAGTCCACAGGGGAGCCCCAGGCGTTCTCGGCGCTTTCGGTAAAGCCTGCTGACATGGAGTGGAAAGCAGCAATGATAGGGGCTTCGTCATAGGTGAGGATATAGGGCAGCACCTCATCGGCGGCTGCGGATATTTTCCCGTAGTCCCGTTCAAAGCGGTCACCGAAGCGCTCCTTTATCTCCTCTTTGGTGAAGAATCCCTGATATTTTGAGGTATCGTCGGAAAAGTCCGCTCCCATGAGCTCCGGAGTCGGGGACTCGCTCTCGCGGAGGCGCTGGCGCTCGGCGTAGGTATGGGCAGCAACAGCCTGTGCCTTCAGAGCCTCCTCTCCGAAGGAGGCGGGCATCTCCGCGCAGACCGCTCCGATGACGTAGTCGCGGACGGACACCTCCATGACCTGTCCGCTCTCAGTGTCAAGCACTTTGTAGGGCTTGTCGGAAAACAAAGGACTATCGGCAGAACTGCTGCTTGCTAAGGGCAATCTCACAGGCAGAACGGGGACGCTGCCGACGCCCTTCGCAGGACCCTTCCCCATGACAGCAGGAAGGGCAGGGAACACCGTCACCGAGAGTATGAGCAGCGCAGCTGCGGCAAAGTGTTTTTTTCATAAGCTTCTCCTTTCGGCAGAATGTACAGGAACATACGTTTTGCGTTATACCATTATATTGGAAATAACATTTGACATCACTCCGAATATGGTGTATAATTGAAAATGAATATGTTTTAGGAGTGTGATCATGATGCCGTCATACATTTCAGGCGCCAATATTACAGATTTATGCGGGAGACTTGCGGATAATACCACTATCGAACCGTCTCTCTATGAAAAATATCATGTCAAGAGAGGACTTCGCAACAGCGACGGCACAGGTGTAATGGCAGGTATCACCAATATCTGCAATGTACACGGATATGTTATGAATGAGGGCGAAAGAGAGCCTATCCCCGGTCAGCTCATCTACAGAGGCTATAATATCAACGACCTCGTTGAGAACGTAGAAGCCGATGACCGCTACGGCTATGAGGAGACTGCTTTCCTCCTTCTTTTCGGCCATCTTCCCAATGTTAAGGAGCTCAAGACCTTCAGCTCCTATATCTCCGTAAAGAGAGACCTCCCCAACGGCTTCGTTGAGGATATGATACTCAAGGCTCCCTCAAAGAATATCATGAACAAGCTTGCACGTTCCGTACTTGCCCTGTATTCCTACGATGACGAGTGCGAGAACAAGGGGCTTGAGAACGAGATGCGCACAGCGGTAAGCCTTATCGCAAAAATGCCTGTCATCATGGCTAACGCCTATCAGGTAAAGCGCAGAGTATTCGACAACCAGAGCATGATAATGCATCCCATAAATTATGAGGAGAACACTGCACAGTGTATACTTTCCCTCCTCCGTCCCGACAGACAGTACACCAAGGACGAGGCTCAGATGCTTGACCGCCTCCTTATGCTCCAGGCTGAGCACGGCGGCGGAAACAACTCAACCTTCACCTGCCGCGTACTGACATCATCGGGCACAGATCCCTATTCCGCTTACTCCTCGGCTATATGCTCACTCAAGGGCCCCCGTCACGGCGGCGCAAACCTCCAGGTGATACATATGCTTGATAATTTCAAGGAGAACATAAAGAACTGGGAGGACGAGGGCGAGGTCGCCGACTATATGCGCAAGACCCTCCGCAAGGAGACCAACGACCATTCGGGTCTTATCTACGGCATGGGCCATGCGGTATACACCGTTTCCGACCCCCGTGCGGTCATTCTCAAGAAAAAGGCATTCGAGCTTGCAAAGGGCAGGGAGATAGAGGCTGAGTTCCGCCTCCTTGAGACCATCGAGAGACTCACTCCCGAGATATTCAAGGAAATGAAGGGCAGCACCAAGGCTATGTGTGCCAATGTTGATATGTATTCGGGTCTGGTTTACAGAATGCTGGGCATACCCGACGAGCTGTTCACTCCTCTCTTTGCAGTTGCCCGTATGGCAGGCTGGGCTGCACACCGTATGGAGGAGATACTCACGGGCGGAAGGATAATCCGTCCCGCTTACAAGGCTATCGCCAAGGAAAAGGAATACATAAAGCTCACCGAGCGTGAGTGATCTTACGGATATGAAAAAGATTCAGGCTTTCTTCACAGCCCTCATGACGGGGGCTGCGCTTACGGGCTGTACCTTCGGCGCGAGCATAGACACTCTCATGTCACCGCCGAAGCTGAGCGTCGAGGAGGAGCAGATATACTCTGCGCTGACAAACTCTATCGGCGCTTCCATAAGCCTTAAATACCCCAAGTCGGGAAAATATCTCTCGGCTTTCATCATAGAGGACATCGACGGCGACGGCGATAACGAAGCCCTGGTCTTCTACGAGAGGAACAACCATGCCGCGGACGAAAACCCGCTGCGCATAAAGCTTCTCGAGAAGGAGGGCGGCAGGTGGAGCTCGGTGTACGATACTGCTGCGGCAGGAAGCGAGGTCGAAAAGGTAATGATCTCAAAGCTGGGCGCCAATGACAGGATCAATATCATCATCGGCACCAGCATGATAAACCGTTCTGAAAAGAACGTGTCTATCTACAACTGCGTTGACGGCGTTCTTGAGGAGCCCACATTCTCTGACTCCTATGCCTTTTTCGATGTCAAGGACCTCGACATGGACGGGGAGATGGAGTTCCTGCGGCTCACGGGAGCCTCCGGCGGCGGAGAGGCTGCGGTGGAGGCTTACAAGCTGGACGATAAGGGAGCCTATCACAGAGCGTGGCAGCCCCTCAGCGGCAGCTTCACGGAATTTGACAACATCAGCTACGGCAAGGTGGGAAGCGTGAAAACGGGACTGTATATCGACGCGGTCTCGGGCACGGGTTCCATTCAGACCGATGTGGTATATATGGACGACGGCGCCCTCCAAAAGGTGTTCACTACCCCCGAGGAGTCGGAAGCCACCGTTCGTCCCGCAGGCTGTACCTGCTTCGATGTGGACGGGGACGGAAGTCCCGAGATACCTGTCCAGTATGTAGCTCCCGGCTATGAGGACTCGGAGGAGGGCGAACAGCTCAGGCTCACCGACTGGATGCAGGTAAGCGACGATTTCAGGCTGGAGAGGAACTATACCTCCTATTACAGCGTAAATGACGGCTATATCTTCCTTTTCCCCGAAAAGTGGGAAAACAAGGTCACCGTCAAGCGGGATATAGTCAACGATGAGATAGTCTTCTGCACCTACAGCAATGAGGGAATGGGCAGGAAGCTGCTCAATATCTTCTGTGCAGAGGACCAGCCCTCAAGAGATGACAGGATCTCAGGCGGATATATGCTCATGCACACCAAGGGCGGAGCTGCTTATCTTGCTTATCTGCCGTCAGACCCGGACACCGGCGGAGACGGACTTTCCATCACTGCGGGAGATGCCGCGGTAGGATTCAGATACAGAGACTGACCACGCAGCAAGTGCTGCTGATATAACAGGAAACTCACACAAAAAGGAGTGGAAAACCGATGAAACGTATACTTATCTGCGAGGACGAGGACACTATCCGCGAATTCGTTGTCATAAACCTCAAGCGTGCAGGCTATGACGTTGTGGATGTAAACTGCGGAGAGGCTGCGCTCAAGACCTTTGAGGCCGAGCACGGCAACTTCGATATAGTCCTCCTTGATATAATGATGCCCGGTATCGACGGCTTCACCGTGTGCAAGAAGATACGCGAGAAAAGCTCTACCATAGGCATTATCATGCTCACCGCAAGGACTCAGGAGATGGACAAGGTCAGCGGTCTTATGATAGGCGCCGATGATTACATCACCAAGCCATTTTCGCCCTCTGAGCTCACCGCAAGAGTGGACGCTATTTACCGCCGCGTGTGCATGAGCTTCATCAAGAATGAAAAGCAGTCCGTCATCGAGAGCGGTCCCTTCGTGCTGAACCTCAAGAGCCGCACCGTCACCAAGAACGGCGAGCAGATAGAGCTCACTCAGGTGGAGTACCAGATACTTGAGTTCTTCATGAACAACAAGAATACAGCTCTTGACCGCGCCAGCATCCTCAACCACATCTGGGGCGAGAGCTACTACGGCGACGATAAGATAGTCGATGTTAATATCAGACGTATCAGAATGAAGATAGAGGAAGAGCCATCAAACCCCAAGTATATCATAACTATCTGGGGCTACGGCTATAAATGGAATGATATGCAGTAATGGCTAAAAAGAGTATCACAAAGCGCTGGATATTCAACAACCTTGGCGTTGTAGTGCTGGCGCTGCTCGTCATAGACATGGTCATTGTCTATGCGATACAGAACTACTTCTACAGCTCTGCAAGGCAGTATCTCGTCTCAAAGATAAACGCCGTCACCAGTATCCTGAGTATGCACTCACAGGACAGCTCGGCGAATTTCTCCGCAGAGATGAGAAAAATGCTTGAGACCTTCAATGAGAAGGACAAGATAGAGCTGATGGCTATAAACTCCAAGGGAAGAGTTGTTCTCACCTCATCGGGCTTCTCGCCTGACGAGGACGACCCCATGCCCGATTACCAGGAGGCTCTCGAAAAGAACGAGGGCTCCCATGTTTACAGGCTCAGCGGCGGCGAGAAGGTGCTTGCGGTGTCAGTGCCCATAAACTCAATGAGCAATGAGTACAGCGCCGTGAGAATGGTCACCTCCCTTACGGAGATAGACAACACCATCAAGACCTATACGGCGGCAGTAACCATAGTCTGCCTGGTGATAATACTCATCATCATCATCACGGGACTTTACTTTGCAGGGTCTATAGTCCGCCCCATAAGGCAGATAAGCGGTATCGCAAGGAAGTACGCCATGGGTGACTTCACCACCCGTATCGACAACGACAGCGATGACGAGATAGGCGACCTGTGCACCGCCATAAACAATATGGCTGACGAGCTGTCTACTGCCGAGGCTATGAAGAATGAGTTCATATCGTCGGTGTCCCATGAGCTGAGAACTCCCCTCACCGCCATAAAGGGCTGGGCGGAGACCCTCATGATAGACGGCGGCGGAAGTCCCGATACCATGAAGAAGGGCGTCGGCGTCATCGTCAACGAGACAGAGCGTCTTTCACAGATGGTAGAGGAGCTTCTTGACTTCTCCCGTATGCAGAACGGTCATTTTACCCTCCAGAACGCCAATATGGATATTCTGGCGGAGCTGGGTGACGCGGTCCTCATATACAGCGACAAGGCAAGGCGCGAGAACAAGCAGATAATCTACGATGAGCCCGAGATGCTGCCCTTCGTATTCGGAGACAAGAACCGCATCAGACAGGTGTTCATCAATGTTATAGACAACGCGGTGAAGTACTCCTCCGACGGGGATACGGTCACCATCAAGGCTTACGAAAAGGGAGACAGCGTTATAGTTTCCGTAGCTGACACGGGCTGCGGCATAAAGCAGTCTGACCTTGCCAAGGTAAAGACGAAATTCTACAAGGCTAACCACACACGCCGCGGCTCGGGCATAGGTCTCGCCGTTGCGGACGAGATAATCAGTATGCACGGCGGCTCTGTCGACATTGACAGCGAGGGCGAGGGCAAGGGTACTACCGTGACCATAACTCTCCCTGCCGTAAAGCAGTAAGGCACATTACATTACCAAATTCAACAAGGTGGAAAAATGAGTAAAAACAACAGTTCACAGGAAAAATTCAAGTCCAAGATAGGCGGACAGGCGCTTATCGAGGGCATAATGATGCTGGGACCCAATACGGGAGCTATGGCGTGCCGCCTTCCCGACGGCACCATAGACCTTGAGACCTGGGAGGAGAATAACGGCAAGAGCGCTCCCTGGTACAAGAAAACTCCTCTTGTCAGGGGCTGCACCAACTTCGTCACCTCGCTGGTCAAGGGATATAAGTACATGATGAAGTCTGCGGAGAAGCAGATGACAGACGATGACGAGGAAGAGGACAAGAAAAAGAAGGATAAGACAGAGGCTGCTGGGGATACTGCCGCTGCTGCCGCTGAGGAAGCCCCGAAGGCTCCCGCAGAGAAAAAGGAGAGCAGCGCAAACGATATAATAATGTATATCGGTATTTTCCTGGGAGTTGCCCTGGCTATCGGTCTTTTCGTGTTCCTGCCCAAGTGGCTGGTGGGACTTATCCCCTCCATAAAGGAGCACAGGATACTCCGTTCGCTCCTTGAGGGCATAGTGAAGATAGTGCTTTTCGTGTCCTATATGTGGATCGTAAGCCTTACGAAGGATATAAAGAGGCAGTATATGTACCACGGCGCCGAGCATAAGACCATTGCCTGCCATGAGGCGGAGCTCCCTCTTACAGTGGAGAACGTCCGCAAGCAGACACGCTTCCACAAGCGCTGCGGAACCAGCTTCATATTCATAGTGCTCATAATCAGCATACTGGTGATGTGCCTTGTGCCCTTTACCGTGACATGGCAGAGGATAGTGGCTTCACTGGTGCTCCTTCCCGTTGTTGTGGGACTTTCCTATGAGTGCATAAGGATAGCGGGAAATAACGATAATCTGTTCACAAGGATACTGTCCGCTCCCGGACTGGCTATGCAGCGCATAACCACCCGCGAGCCCGATGACAGCATGATAGAGATAGCAATTGCGGCTATGAAGCCCTGTATCCCCGAGAATAAGGAGGAGGACAGGTGGTGACCCGGGGAGAGCTCTTTGCACAGATCCGCAGTCTTATCGCTCAGCGCGATGAGGAGACTGCCGATTTCGATACAAACTGTATCTTTCAGGACCTTCTGGAAGAGCGCAATCCCATGTTCGCACCGAAAATGCCCGTCCCCGATGAAAAGGCGGCGGAGATACTCGCCCTTGCAGAGCGCAGGGCTCAGGGCTATCCCCTCCAGTACCTGCTGGGACAGTGGGAGTTCTGGGGCTGCCGTTTCAAGGTGGGGGAGGGAGTTCTCATTCCCCGTCCCGATACCGAGACCCTGGTGGAGCAGGTGCTGGACATCTGCCGCAGAGAGGGGCTGAGAGCACCAAAAATAGCCGATCTTTGCAGCGGAAGCGGCTGTATAGCCGTTGCCCTGAAAAAGGAGCTCCCCGAGGCTGAGGTCTACGCTGTGGAGCTGTCCGAAAAGGCGCTCACTTATCTCAGACAGAATACGCAGCTCAACGGCTGCGGCGACATACATATAATACAGGGAGATGTGCTGAAGCGGGAGACCGCCCGTTCCCTCATGGGACTGGATATACTGGTCAGCAATCCCCCATACCTCACTTCAAAGGATATGAGCGAGCTCATGACCGAGGTCACATATGAGCCTGCGGAGGCGCTTTTCGGCGGCGAGGACGGTCTCGGCTTCTACAGGGCGCTGACTCAGCTCTGGAAGGTATCCGTGAAGGAGGGCGGCTTCATCGCCTATGAATTCGGCATGGATCAGCATGAGGACGTAAAGGACATTCTGGAAGCAAACAGCTTCACCGATGTGGAGCTGAGACAGGACGGCGGAGGTATCATAAGAACTGCCGCCGCAAGGAATATAATAGTAAACAGACCTGCGTGACGCAGGCAGGACAGGAGGAAATTCCAATGGCTAAGAAGGAACTTGCTAAGAAGCCTACCGTTGTGAGAGTTACCACAAAAGAGGACAAGAAGACCGCTCTTGAGGGCGCTCTCAAGCAGATAGAAAAGAAGTACGGCGCAGGCGCTGTTATGCGTCTGGGACAGACCAAGACCCTCAACGTTGACGCTATCCCCACAGGCTCCATGACACTGGACATGGCTCTGGGTATAGGCGGTGTCCCCAGAGGACGTATCGTTGAGATCTACGGTCCCGAGAGCTCGGGTAAGACCACCGTTGCTCTCTCCATCGTGGCTCAGGCTCAGAAGGCAGGCGGCGAGGCTGCTTTCATCGACGTTGAGCACGCCCTCGACCCCGTGTACGCACAGGCTCTCGGCGTCAACATCGACGACCTCCTCGTTTCACAGCCCGACAGCGGTGAGCAGGCTCTGGAGATCGCAGAGGCTCTTATCCGTTCAGGCGCCATTGACGTAATAGTTCTTGACTCTATCGCTGCTATGACTACCCGTGCCGAGATCGACGGCGAAATGGGCGACCTCCATGTAGGTCAGCTTGCCCGTCTTATGTCTCAGGCTATGAGAAAGCTGACGGCGGCTATATCCAAGTCCAACTGTGTAGCTATTTTCATCAACCAGATCCGTGAGAAGATCGGTGTTATGTACGGAAATCCCGAGACTACCCCCGGCGGACGCGCTCTGAAGTTCTATTCATCTGTCCGTATCGAGGTAAGAAAGGGCGAGGTCATCAAGTCGGGTACAGACGTTATCGGCGCCTGCACACGCTGCAAGATAGTTAAGAACAAGGTTGCTCCTCCCTTCAAGGAGTGCGAGTTTGATCTTATGTACGGCACGGGAATTTCCCGTACGGGCGAGGTGCTTGACCTTGCCGTTGACCTTGACATCATCAAGAAGGGCGGCTCATGGTTCAGCTACAAGGATCAGAAGCTGGGACAGGGACGTGACAACGTCAAGGAGCTCCTCCAGAATGACGAGAACCTCATGAAGGAGATCGAGGAGCAGATACTTGCCCGCAAGGACGAGCTGAAGGCTGCTGCTCCCAAGAAGGGCAAGAAGGACGCCGACAGTGCGGCTCCCGCTGCTGCCGAGAAGTCTTCTGCTGAGGACGGCGGCGCAAACGACGACGTTCTCGCAAACTTCGATGAGAACTTTGAGGAGTTCACTCCTGCTGAGGAATAATGAAGATATTATCGGTCAAACGATACAAGGGCTCTACCTTTGAGGCAGAGCTGGACGACGGGCGCAAGCTCTATCTCCATGCGGACATAATCACCGATTTCGGTATACGCTCAGGCATGGAGACCGACCGCGACACCCTTAGAAAGATAATTTACGCCTCCAACTTCCGCAGAGCCTATCAGAGGGCGCTGTACCTGCTGGATTACAGGGACTACACCTACAAGGAAATGCTGGAGAAGCTGGTGGATAACTATAAAAGCGAGGCACTGTGCACGGCGGTCATGAAAAGGCTCACCGAGCACGGCTTCATCGACGACGAGAGATATGCCGAGCGTATGGCGCGAAAGCTGGTGGAGTCAAAGCACTACGGCTTCCGCCGCTCAAAAAGAGAGCTGATGCAGAAGGGGATAAGTGAATTCATCGCTGAGGACGCTCTTGAGCCCTACGCCGACAGCTTCCGCGAGAACCTTGACGAGCTTCTGCGGACAAAGCACTCACGCTATCTGACAGACCGTGAGGACAGAAAATCAATTGAAAAGGTCAAGAACGCTCTTGTGAGATACGGCTACGACTATACAGACATAAACCGTGCCGTTAAGAACTACTTCGAGAACGAATCTGACCCCGAGGAGGAAAACTGATATGGCGATCAAGGTGGGAATGGTTTCTCTTGGCTGTTCAAAGAACCTTGTGGATTCGGAGCGTATGCTCTACAAGCTCAGAAGTCACGGCTATCAGCTGGTGACAGAGCCCGGACTTGCCGATGTGGCAGTAGTCAACACCTGCGGCTTTATAAAGTCCGCAAAGGAGGAGGCTATCGACACCATTCTTGAGCTGGGCAAGCTCAAGGAGGAGGGCACCCTTAAAAAGATAATCATCACAGGCTGCCTCGTTGAGAGGTACAAGGAGGAGGCTGCTGAGCAGTTTCCCGAGGCAGACGCTGTTATAGGCATTGGAAATACCAAGGACATCGTTGACGTCCTGGACCGCGTCATGGCAGGTGAGAGATATGTCTGTTTCGCGCCAAAGCTGGACGCGGAGCTCAGCGGAGAGAGAGTCATCTCAACTCTGCCCTTCTTCACATATCTCAAGATAGCCGAGGGCTGCTCCAACTGCTGTACCTACTGCGCTATCCCCCTGATAAGAGGAAAGTTCCGCAGCGTACCCATGGAGGATATACTCAGGGAAGCACGCTATCTCGCAGAGAATGGCGTTACCGAGCTGGTGGTCATCGCTCAGGATACCGCTCAGTACGGCAAGGACCTCTACGGCGAACAAAAGCTCCCGGAGCTCCTCACCGAGCTCTGCAAAATTGAGGGTATACGCTGGATACGCACCCTTTACTGCTATCCCGAGCGCATTACCGACGAGCTCCTTGACGTTATCGCAAGAGAGGATAAGCTGGTGAAGTATCTGGAGATACCAATTCAGCACTGCAACGGCGATATTCTCAAGCGCATGAACCGCTGGGGCGACACTGAAAAGCTGGAGGAGCTGTTCAGGCATATCCGCGAAAAGGTCCCCGGTATCATACTCAGGACCACCCTCATAACAGGCTTCCCCGGAGAGACCGAGGAGCAGTTCGAGGAGCTGGCTGAGTTCGTGAAGAGAGTCCGCTTCGACAGGCTGGGCTGCTTTGCGTATTCCCGTGAGGAGGGCACAAAGGCTTACGATATGCCCGATCAGATAGATGAGGAGACCGCTTCTCACCGTGCTGACATAATTATGGAGCAGCAGATGCTCATCAGCTGCGAAAACAACGAAAAACTCATGGGCGCGGAGCTCACCGCAGTGGTGGAGGGCTTCGACAGGTTCGGCGAGTGCTGGTTCGGCAGAACTCCCCTGGACGCTCCCGACATTGACGGAAAGGTGTTCTTTACGTCCGAAACGCCCCTTGAGATCGGTGAATACGTCACGATCAGGATCACCGATACCCTTGATTACGACCTTATAGGAGAGGTGATAAGCAAATGAATCTGCCAAATAAGCTGACTCTGCTGAGAGTCATACTTATACCGTTTTTCCTGCTCTTTATGTACATCGACATACCCTTCCACTATGGTATAGCTCTGGTGATATTCGCAGCAGCCTCCATTACGGACGCTCTCGATGGAAAAATAGCAAGAAAACGCAATCTGGTAACTAATTTCGGAAAGTTCCTGGACCCCCTTGCGGATAAGGTCCTGGTAATCGCCGCACTTACGGTCTTTGTGGAGCTTAGCGAGGTGAACATGGGAGCAATACCGCTCATCATCATCATCGCCAGGGAATTCATGGTCTCGGGACTCAGGCTCCTCGCCGCCAACAGCGGTGTGGTGGTTGCCGCAGGTATCTGGGGCAAGCTGAAGACAGCCTTTACCATGGTAGCTATCGTGGCTATACTGTTCTGGCTGTGTCTCTGCTTCGATCTCGGTATCGACTTCCCCGACGGTTTCAGAAACGCTGTGGACAATATCCTCGTTCCCGTTCTGGTATGGATATCCACCGTTCTCACCGTTATCTCGGGAGCTGTATATCTCAAGGGCTACTGGCACCTTATCGACTCTGATAAATGAGCCGTTGTATTTCTGAAAGGAGTAAAAAATGAAACACTGTGCAGGTCAGATAAAATATCTGGTTGCTATAAAGGAACTGTCCGACACAGAGGAGTATGTCCGCTGTGTAACTATATCCCGTCATCTGGGAGTTTCCAGACCCAGCGTCAGCAAGATGCTCAGGTGCCTGGCGAACTGCGGATATGTGTATGAGGACTTCTGCAACAGCGTGGTACTCACCCCCGAGGGCGAAAAGGCTGTTAACGAGATATTCTCATCATTCAACGAGGTTTATTTGTTCTTCCACAAGTTCCTGAAGCTTCCCAAGGAGGAGGCTCACGAGCAGGCGATAAAGTTCATCACTGACTTTCCCCAGGACACCTGTGAGCGCCTCAAGGGCATAGTTAAACGCACACTCAGAAAAAAGAGCGCATAAGAAAAGCGGTACACGAAGGTGTACCGTTTTTTATATACCGTCTTAATTTTTGATGATTATGCAAAAATAAATTCAACAGTTTAATATATTTTGTACGAAATACTTGTTAACCATGTGCAACATTCTGCTCATTTTCTTCTCCGCGGTGTACAATGGCAGATAGAGACTGCGCAATCTCAACACTATATTTATAATTTACGTTTTACTAAATAACTGAAAAGGAATCAAGACAATGAATAAGACAATGAAAAAAATCGCAGCAGCAATTACTACAGCTGTTATGGCAGCTATCCCCATGGCCGGTTCTCTCACAGCAAACGCAGCTCCCGCAGGCTGGGACGAGCCCAAGTACTACTTCGGTGACCTTGACGGTGACAAGGAAGTAACAGCATGGGACGCAACCCTTATCCTCAGAGCATCAAAGAACAACGGCGCAGATCTGAAATATAGACAGAAGATCAAAGCAGACGTAAACGGCGACGGTCGTATCACAAAGGCTGACTCAGATCTCGCTCTTGAGTATTATGTTAATAATACAGTATCAGGACACGATCTTTACGGCGATGCCAATAATGATGGTGAAGTTGACATTTACGATGCCTATACGGTATATGATTATGTTAACGACGGACTGGGTTCAGGATTAGGCTCAGACACAATAAACTTTATCGCAGCAGACGTTAACGCTGACGGTGTTATCAACTCATTCGACCATGTACTTATCGCTCGCTATGCACTGGGATACATCAGCTCTCTGTACGTAAACTGGGGCGATGTTAACAGCGACGGCAGTGTTGATGTCTGGGATCGTTTAAAGCTGGCTAAGTTCTGTGCTGAAGATCATTCAGTTTCATTGACTTCAGCAGAGATCAGAAGAGGAGATCTTAACCTTGACGGAAATACTGATAGTGATGATCTTACAATACTGATAAGATATACAGGTGATCAGTACTTCACATGGTCATGATCGTTTCTTAGAATTGAATATAAATAATCATCCCCCTTTGCAGGTTTTCCGCAAAGGGGGAATTTAATTTCATGTGACGTCTGCTTACATCAGCTCGCAGATAAGGTTTGAGAACTCTACGGGATCCTCTATGCTCATGCCCTCGATAAGGAGCGCCTGATCGTAGAGGAGCTTTGCGTACTTGCCGATCTTTTCCTTGTTTCCGCCCTCGCTGAGTGACTTCAGCTTGCCGAAGATCTCGTGGTCGGGATTGATCTCAAGGACGCGCTGTGCGTGTATCTTCTGATCGGTGGGCATGGAGTTGAGCACCTTCTCCATCTCCAGTGAGATCTCGCCCTCGCTGGTGAGGCATACAGGGTGGGACTTCAGTCTCTGTGAGAGAGCTACCTTTGTTACCTTGCCGTTCAGAGCCTCCTGGAGCTCCTTGAGCAGGTCTGCGCTCTCCTCCTCCTTAGCCTTGAGTTCCTCCTTCTTCTCGGGAGTGTCAAGACCCAGATCGTCAGCGGATACGGACTTGAATTCCTTGTCCTTATACTTCATCAGTGACTTTATTGCAAATTCGTCGATATTGTCGGTGAGATAGAGTATCTCGAAACCGTTGTCCTTGACAAGCTCTGTCTGGGGAAGCTGCTCGATACGGGCTGCACTCTCGCCTGTTGCGTAGTAGATGTACTTCTGATCCTCGCGCATTGCGGTAACGTACTCGTCAAGTGTTACAAGCTTCTGCTCGTTTGATGAGGTGAACATCAGCAGATCCTGGAGCTTCTCCTTGTTCATGCCGAAGTCGCTGTATATACCGTATTTGAGCTGTAAGCCGAAAGCCTTCCAGAACTCCTCATACTTCTCACGCTCATTCTTGAGCATTTTTTTCAGCTCGTTGCTGATGGTCTTTTCTATGCTCTTTGCGATGACCTTCAGCTGTCTGTCGTGCTGGAGCATCTCACGGGAGATATTCAGTGACAGGTCTTCGGAGTCCACAAGACCCTTTACGAAGCTGAAATAGTCGGGGAGCAGGTCTGCGCACTTGTCCATGATGAGGACGCCGTTTGAGTAGAGCTGAAGCCCCTTTTCGTACTCCTTTGAGTAATAGTCAAAGGGAGCCTTTGAGGGAATGTAGAGCAGGGCGTTGTATGAGGGCATCTCATTGCTGATATGAGCGTATTTGAGGGGCTCGTTGTAATCAAAGAACTTCTCTGTGTAGAAGTGCTTGTAGTCCTCCTCCTTGAGCTCGTTCCTGTTCTTCTTCCACAGGGGCACCATGCTGTTGAGGGTCTCAACTTCGATGTAGTCCTCATATTCAAGGGGCTTGTTTGCAGCCTTGTCCTCCTCGGACTGCTCCTTGGGACGGCTGTGTGATACCTCCATCTTGATGGGGAAGCGGATATAGTCGGAGTACTTGGTGACGAGAGACTTTATCCTGTACTGGTCAAGGAATTCGGTGTAGTTCTCGTCCTCGGTGTCGTCAAGGAGCTCCAGGATTATCTCGGTACCTGCGGACTTCTTGTCGGCTTCTGTGACAGTATAGCCGTCAACGCCCTCGGACTCCCACTGATAAGCCTTGTCGCTGCCGTAAGCCTTTGAGATAACGGTGACCTTCTTGGCGACCATGAACGCGGAGTAGAAGCCTACTCCGAACTGTCCGATTATCTGGTTATCGTCCTCAAGCTTGTTCTCGTTCTTGAACTTGAATGAGCCGCTGTTTGCGATAGTACCCAGGTTGTTCTCCAGCTCCTCCTCGGTCATGCCGATACCGTTATCGGTTATCCTGAGGGTGCGGCTGTCCTTGTCGGCGGAGATCCAGATAGCGAAATCGTCTTTATTGAGGCCGACCTTGTCGTCGGTGAGTGATCTGAAATACAGCTTATCGATAGCGTCGCTGGCGTTGGAGATAAGCTCACGGAGGAAGATCTCCTTATGAGTATAGATCGAGTGGATCATCATATCGAGAAGTCTTTTGGACTCTGCTTTGAACTGTTTGGTTTCCATTTATAACATCTCCATAGTGAAATTAGCACTCTATCTCTTAGAGTGCTAAAACAAGTATATAACTTTTGCAGGTGCAAAGTCAAGTGGGAGAGAAAATGTTTACAATTTGTTCATATTTATGCTTCCCCTTTTCAGTCTTGACAAAACCCTGCGCTATGGTATATAATAGTGATTAGTGGTCAGTGTGTAGTGCATAGCTATGCGGCTGACCGGCAATAACCAAAAGGCGTAGCAGTCAGAGTAGCTTTTCTGCGGACATTCAGAGAGTGTGCGGTCGGTGTGAGTACACGGTCGGGAGAGGTGAAGTGCGGCTGTCAGCTTCGGCAGGGAAGCGCATGAGCGTGTGTATCTGCCGGCGTTTCGTCCGCGTTAAGGATAAGATGAGTTCAAGACGGAGTGGGAACGAGCATTTGCGCCTCCGAGGTATACCCTCGGGGGCTTTTGTATTGTAAGGAGGCGGAGATGAATATTATTAAATATCCTTCTGACGAGGCTTTTGACGAGGCTATGAAGTCCGACAGCAGGCTTCTCGGAGCTGTCAGTCTCGACGGCAGCACAGCCTATGTGGGTGCGGCAGAGACCGTGGGCGACCATATCGCACTTCTTGAAGCTGTGGGCGAGGAGAGTCCCTCGGGATTTTTCAGGCTCAGCTTCGACAGTATCACCGCGGACTGGACCTTCTCCTGTCCTAAGAGCTACAAGGGCATGGCGCAGGACAATGAGCGCATGGGAGCCTACTACCGCGACGGTCTGCGCATTATCCCCGAGTTTCTGGTAATGCTGGGCTATTTCTCAAAGCTGAAGATAAAAAATCCACCGCCCGAGATATGGGAATTCTGAACGAGTTGAGAGTTGTGAGTTGAAAGTTGAGAGTTTCAGACTCGCATTCAACAGTCGGAGGGAAAAGACATGAGTAATAGCATTGTCGGCGAAAAAGTTTCAGATTTGCAGTGAGAACAGTAAATCTGTATAGATATCTTTATGAGAAGAAAGAATATGTTCTGTCACGTCAGATATTGAGGAGCGGAACGAGTATAGGGGCTAATATCAGTGAGGCATTGGAAGCACAGAGCGATAAGGACTTCCTTTCAAAAATGTGTATAGCTCTGAAGGAAGCTGCTGAGACCATTTACTGGCTTCGGCTTCTGCATGAGACGGAATATATCACGGATATTCAGTTCGCATCAATAAACAGGGATGCCTGCGAATTAAAGGCGATCCTTTCATCAATAATAAAAACCAAAAGATCGAGGATGGAGAGCGGCGAGGACGAATAACTCTCAACTCTCAATTTTCAACTTTCAACTTTTGATCGGAGGAAAAAGTATGCAGTTATATAACTCATTATCACACAAAAAGGAAGATTTCGTGCCCAATGTGGAGGGCAAGGTAAATATGTACACCTGCGGTCCTACCGTATACCACTACGCCCACATCGGCAACCTGAGAAGCTACATCATGGAAGACATACTGGAGAAGGCTCTCCGCTTCGAGGGCTATGAGGTGAACCGCGTCATGAACATCACAGACGTAGGACACCTGACCAGCGACGGCGACACAGGCGATGATAAAATGCTCAAGGGCGCAAAGCGTGAGCACAAGACAGTCATGGAGATAGCAAAGTTCTACACAGACGCATTCTTCGGCGACTGCGAAAAGCTCAACATCAAAAAGCCGGATACAGTAGTTCCCGCAACCACCTATATAGATGAATTTATCCGCGTTATCAGCACCCTTATGGAGAAGGGCTATGCCTATGAGGCAGGCGGAAACATCTACTTCGACACCTCTAAGCTGGAGAAGTACTACGTTTTCAACGATTTCAACGAGGAGGACCTTGCAGTCGGCGTCCGTGAGGGCGTTGAGGCTGACGAGAACAAGCGCAACAAGGCTGACTTCGTTCTCTGGTTCACCAAGTCAAAGTTCGATGATCAGGAGCTGAAATGGGACAGTCCTTGGGGCGTTGGCTATCCCGGCTGGCACATCGAGTGCTCGTGCATAAGCATGAAGAACAACGGCGAGTACCTTGACATACACTGCGGCGGAATCGACAACGCTTTCCCTCATCACACCAACGAGATAGCGCAGTCTGAGGCTTATCTGGGACATAAGTGGTGCAACTACTGGTTCCATGTGCTCCACCTCAACACCAACAGCGGCAAGATGAGCAAGAGCAAGGGCGAGTTCCTGACAGTATCACTCCTTGAGGAAAAGGGCTACAAGCCTGTGGTATACCGCTTCTTCTGCTTACAGTCCCATTACAGGAAGTCCCTTGTGTTCACATGGGAGAACCTTGACAACGCTGTTGTGGCTTACAATAAGCTCATCGAGAAGATAGCTCCCCTCACAAAGGACAGTGCAGGCGATATTGACAAGGCTGAATACGACCGCCTTATGCAGAGCTTCAAAGACGCTCTGGATAACGACATCAACACAGCTATGGCTATTACTGTTGTGTATGACGTTCTGAAGTCAAAGGCAAACGCTGCTACAAAGCTGGCTCTTATTGCGAAATTTGATGAGGTACTGGGACTTGACCTCATTGCCAATGCAAAGGAGCTTGCAGACAATGCGGACTCCGCTTCCGATGACATACCCGATGAGGTCATGGAGCTTGTAGAGCAGCGCAAGGCTGCCCGCAAGGACAAGAATTTCGCCCTCGCAGACGAGCTCCGCGACAAGATAGCAGCTCTGGGCTACGAGGTAAAGGAGACCCGTCAGGGCACTGAAATTAATAAGATCAATTAATAGTTCTGTGACTGAATGCATAATGCTGAATGCATAATTCATAATTAAAGTTTTTGCCTTATGGCAGATAGTATTGATCTTGTAAACAGGTCGGCGTAAGCCGACACATCAATTAAGCATTATGCATTATGAATTATGAATTAAAAAACTGAACGGAGAATATCCAATGGCAAGACTCTATCCCCTTTTCAGCTCCAGCAAGGGCAATTCCTCGTTTATCGGAACTGAAAAAGGCGGTATACTTATAGACTGCGGCGTAAGCTTCAGACGGCTCTGCACCGCTCTGGAGGTGAACCACATACCTCTCAGCGCCGTACAGGGAGTGTTCATCACCCATGAGCACTCCGACCATATCGCAGGTCTGGCTATGCTGACAAAGAAAACAGGTATGCCCGTATACGGGCAGAAGCGCACCCTGCAAAGGCTGTGCGACGGCAACAAGATAGCGGTGAACTCTCCCGTTATAGACATGACGGGAAAGACCATAAGCTGCGGCGGCAGTGAGGTGAGCTGCTTCAACACTCTCCATGATGCCATACAGAGCTGCGGTTACCGCATACACACCTCCGATGACAAGTACTGCGCCGTATGCACGGACCTGGGGCACGTCACACAGGAGGTGGACGAGGCTCTGACGGGCTGCCGCATGGTGCTCATCGAAGCCAATTACGACGACTATATGCTCCGCACGGGACCTTACCCGCTGTATCTGAAAGAGAGGATACTCTCGGTGAACGGTCATCTCTCCAACGATGACTGCGCCGTGCAGGTGGGAAGGCTCATAGAGCGGGGGACTACACATTTCCTGCTGGGACACCTCAGTCAGGACAATAACCGTCCGCAGCTTGCGGACGGCACCGTTCAGCGAAGTCTGGACAGGTTCGCAAGAGGAAGGGACTATCTCCTCGGAGTAGCTCCCGTAGAAACTCAGGGAGGAGCAGTGATATTCTGATGAATATCGTACTTATCGCTATCGGAAAGCTGAAGGAGGATTACCTCCGCAGTGCCTGCGGAGAATACATCAAGCGTCTGGGAAGATACTGCACCTTTGAGCTCCATGAGCTGGACGAGTGCAGACTGGGGGACAACCCCTCCGAGAAGGAGATAGCTGCCGCACTGAAAAAGGAAGCGGAGCAGATAAAGCGCTATGCCAAGGGCGTGATAGTACCCATGTGCATAGAGGGAAAGCAGCTCACGAGCCCCGAGCTGTCGGAGAAGATGACCGAGGCAGGCGTCAGCGGTCAGAGCACCGTCACCTTCATAATCGGAAGCTCATTCGGTCTCGACCCCGAGATAAAGGCCATGGGCAGCCTCAGGCTCTCCATGTCTAAAATGACCTTCCCTCACCAGCTTGCAAGGGTGATGCTGCTGGAGCAGATATACCGCGCATTCCAGATAGCTGAGGGCGGAAAATACCATAAGTGACAAAAACGGACCCGAAAGGTCCGTTTTTTGCATTATACCGACGAATGAGCACCATTGTACTTGACAGTATAATGCGCTTGTGATATAATTAAATGATACTATGGATTTTTATGCGCATTTGGCGGAAACTCCGTCATTACGCCTTTCAAGGAGCAATAAATGAGTACGATAAAAGAGCTGTATGCTTACAGACAGATGATATTCAGCCTTGTGAAAAAGGACCTCCGCGGACGCTACAAGGGCTCGGTGCTGGGCTTTCTGTGGACGTTTATCAATCCTCTTTTCCAGCTGATTGTATACACGATAGTCTTCTCGAAGATACTTCCCAATAACGTTGACAAGTATTATCTTTACCTGTTCGTGGCGCTGATACCCTGGATATTCTTCTCCTCCTCCATTACGGTGGGAGCAGCGTCCATAGTGGCGCAGAAGGACCTGGTGAAGAAGATATACTTCCCGCGAATGGTCATACCCATTTCCTATGTGACCAGCTGCTTTGTGAATATGCTGCTGTGCTTCATAGTCATATTCGCGGTCATAATAGTAACGGGAGCAGGCATAAACTTCCTGGCGGTGCTGACCCTTCCCGTCATAATGATAGTGGAGTATGTCTTTGCGCTGGGAATGGCGCTGCTGACCTCGGCGATAACCGTCTATTTCAGGGACCTGGAGCATATCCTGGGCATCGTTTCCATGGCGTGGATGTATCTTACTCCCGTTGTGTACTCAAAGTCCATCGTGCCCCCGAGATACCTTCCCATATTCAATCTCAACCCAATGACCCATATAATCGACTGCTACAGAACGGTGCTTTATGACAGGCAGATCCCCGATCTTACCACACTGCTCTGGGCGGCAGGTCTGGGAGTATTATTCCTTATAATCGGAGCTCTGGTGTTCAATAAGCTCCAGAAGCACTTTGCGGAGGAACTGTAATGGCTGAAAATGAGAATGTAATAGAAGTCAGGGACGTCACCAAGAGCTTCAAGGTGTATCTGGACAAGGGCTCACAGCTGAAAGAGAGACTGCTTTTCCGCAAGAGGAGCCGCTATGAGGAGAGAAAGGTGCTCCGCGGCATAAGCTTCTCTGTGAAGAAGGGCGAGGCGATAGGTCTCATCGGTCACAACGGCTGCGGCAAGAGCACCACGCTGAAGCTGCTGACAAGGATAATGTACCCCGATTCGGGAAGCATAAAGATGAAGGGAAGAGTCTCCAGCCTTATCGAGCTGGGAGCAGGCTTCCACCCCGATATGAGCGGCAGGGAGAACATCTACACCAACGCCGCAATATTCGGTCTCAACAAAAAGGAGATAGACTCCCGTATACAGAGCATAATCGACTTCTCGGAGCTGAAGGACTTCATCGATAATCCCGTCCGCACCTACTCCTCGGGAATGTATATGAGACTGGCTTTCTCCGTAGCTATAAACGTGGACGCGGATATACTCCTCATCGACGAGATACTCGCCGTGGGCGACGCCAATTTCCAGTCCAAGTGCTTCAACAAGCTCAGGGAGATAAAGTCCCATGGCACCACCATCGTTATCGTGTCCCACTCGCTTGGTCAGATAGAGCAGATATGCGACCGCTCGATATGGATACATGAGGGCCTTATCAAGGCGGAGGGTCCGCCCAAGGAGATCGACCTTGAGTACCTTGACTATATGAGCAGGAAGATGCAGGACAGCAACAAGAAGACAGAGGAGGCTGCCGAATCAGAGGAGCCTGCCGGGAACGAGAAGGGCAAGCGCTGGGGAAGCGGCGAGGCGCGTATAAAGAGGATACGCTCCTATGCTTCGGACGGCACGGAGCAGTCGGTGTTCAGAGTGGGCGAGGATATAAGGCTTACCGTGGACTACACCGTGAAAAAGCCCGTGAATGACGCTGTTATCGGCTTCGGCATCTTCGATATGAACGGCGTACAGTGCTACGGCACCAACACAAGGATAGACAAGCTCCCCGAGATGACACTCCACAAGGACGGCACCGCTGAGATAACCATGAAGAACGTACAGCTCCTGTCGGGAGAGTATATGATAGATATAGCTATAGAACAGGGCGAGGGCATACCTGTGGACTACTACAGGCAGGCATACAAAATACAGATGATATCGGCATACGGCGATGCGGGTATCGCCCGCGTTGACCACACATGGAATTTGCAGAGGTAAAAAATGAGCAATATATCACAGTTTCTGGAAAGTATAAACAATCAGAAGGGACTGAAAGGAGCACTGAAAAGAAAGCTTTTCGGCAGCTTCTTTGCAGGGCTTCAGGCGGCTGACAGGGATATGGCGGAGCTGGAAAAGCGCTTCGGCGACTCTCAGGGAGCTGCTGCGGAAAGTCTTTCCGCTCTCAGGAGCGACTTTGAGTCTGCCTGTGTAAATCTCAGGAACAACAACAACCTCATCGAGCGGCTCACCAGCGAGGAGGAGTTCCTGCGCAGCAAGCTGGGCACGGTGGAAAAGAAGCTGAAGGGCACAGTCGTTCAGTCCGCAGACGCTGCATCTGCTCCTGCGGAGGCATCTGCTGCGGCTGCGGGAAGCGGCTCTGACTATGAGGACGTCGACTATTTTGACTTCGAGAACCACTTCCGCGGCTCCATAGAGAGCATAAAGAAGGCGCAGGAGTATTATCTGCATTTCTACAGCGGCAAAAAGCACGTTGTTGACATAGGCTGCGGCAGGGGAGAGTTCCTGTCCCTCATGAAGGACAACGGCATAAACGCCGAGGGCGTGGATATATACGAGCCCTACACCGAATACTGCAATATGAAGGGGCTGAAAGCCGTCTGCGGCGACGGTGCGGACTTCCTCAGAAGGACAGAGGGCGTGGACGGTATCTTCGTGGGACAGGTGGTGGAGCACCTTACTCCCCACCAGATAATCGACCTGTGCAATACTGCCTATGACCGTCTGGAGGAGGGGGGCTGTATCATCATCGAGACCCCCAACCCCACCTCACTGTCCATATATACCAACGCATTTTATATAGACCCCTCCCATATAAAGCCCGTACACCCTCTCACCATGCAGTATTACCTTGAGAAGGCAGGCTTTACCGATGTGGAGATAATATATACCGAGAACAGCCGTCCCCCCTACAGTATCCCTGCCCTGAAATGCGAGGGAGCAGAGAATACAGAGGAGTTCAACGAGGCGATGAAGCGCGTGTCCGAGATGATATTCGGAAGTCAGGACTACGCTGTTGTGGCTGTAAAGAAAGGATAAGCTATGGAAAACGAGAAGATAAATATAGAGGAGATAATGGCTGAGATAAAGCAGAGCATAAAGGACCAGGGACTTACTGCGGATATGCTCAGTTTCGAGGACGTTCCCTACAGGAAGAACGCCCAGAGCGGCTCTGCAAGCGAAGCCCTCGACTATGTCAGCACCCATTACTATATACAGCCCTACAAGGAGCTTCAGGGCAATCCCGTAAAGGTTTTCATCAAGAAGGTCATCAGAAAGCTGACCAAGTTCTATGTTGAGCCTGTTGTGTTTGAGCAGAACGACTTCAACGCCAATGCGGTAACTGTAATGAAGTCACTGACAGAGAGCGGAAGCGCAGACCTGGGCGGCAGAGTGGAGACCCTTGAGCTTGCCAACAAGGAGCTCCTCATCAGACTGGACAGGCTGGAGCGCGAGAATGCGGAGCTCCGCAGACTCATCTCAAAGGAGAACTCCTGATGAAGGTGGTACAGCTCCTTCCCACACTTTCCTTCGGCGACGGAGTGGGAAATGACGCTCTTGCCCTCAAGGAGATAATAGCAGGTCTGGGCTATGAGACCGCTATCTATGCCGAGAATATCGACAAGCGCCTCCCCGAGGGCTCTGCCATAAAGGCGGATAAGCTCACTGACCTGAAAAGCAGTGATGTGCTCATATACCACAAGTCCACAGGCACGGATCTGTCCTTCAAGATAGACAGCTACAAGTGCCGCAGGGCTATGATATACCACAATATCACGCCCCCCGACTTCTTCCGTCCCTACAGCCCCTCAGCCACACAGCTGACGGAATACGGCTACAAGGGCGTGGAGTACCTCCGGGACAAGATGGACTATGTCATGGCAGTGTCCAACTACAATAAGTCGGAGCTGAGAAGGCTGGGCTATACCTGCCCCATAGACATAAGCCCCTCACTGACAAAGTTCGAGGACTATGAGCAGGCTCCCGACGAGGCTACCATGAAGAAGTACCGCGACGGCAAGAAGAATATCATATTCGTGGGCAGGATAGCTCCCAACAAGAGACAGGAGAATATCATCAGAGCCTACTACTGCTATAAGAAGCTGGAGCCGAATTCAAGGCTAATACTTGTGGGCTCCGCAAACGGCATGGAGAACTACAACGAGCGCCTTGTGAAGTATGTGAATGCCCTGGGACTCAGCGACGATGTAATATTTACGGGACATATAAAGTTCAGCGAGATACTGGCGTATTACCATGTGGCTGACGCTTTTGTCTGTATGAGCGAGCATGAGGGACTTTGCGTGCCCCTGGTGGAGTCGATGTTCTTCGGAGTCCCCATAATAGCCTATGATACCAGCGCTATTTCCGAGACTCTCGGCGGAAGCGGCGTCCTTCTGGACAGCAATGACCCCGTATTCGCGGCGGCTGTCATCGACAGAGTTGTAAGGGACGAAAAGCTTCGCAGAAGTCTCATCGAGGGACAGAGGAAAAGACTTGAATACTTCTCATACGACCGCCTGAAGGACATCTTCACAGACTGCCTTACAGGCTTTATCGAGGGAAGAAAAGGTAAATAACAAAGGATAGAACGATGAAGAAGATAGGTTTTGTTATCCCGTGGTACGGCGAGAATATCCCCGGCGGAGCGGAAATGGAGCTCCGGCAGGTGACTGACCGCCTGCACAGGGCAGGGGTGGAGCTGGAGATACTGACCACCTGTATAAAGGACGCAGGCTCGGACTGGAGCCGCAATTTCCACAAGGAGGGCACGGAGACTGCCTCAAACGGCATAACCGTAAGAAGGTTCAGAGTGGGCGAGAGAAATGCCGCGGCTTTTGACGCGGTGAATGCAAAGCTCATGAAGGGCATGAGGATAACTCCTGCCGAGGAGGACATCTTCCTTACGGAAATGGCGGAGTGCTCTGCTCTCTACGGCTATATGAAGGAGCACAGCGAGGAGTACAGCCTCTTTGTGTTCATTCCCTATCTGCTCTGCACCACCTATAACGGAACGAAGATGTTCCCTGAGAAATCGGTGCTGATACCCTGCTTCCACGACGAGGCTTATGCCTATATATCGCGGTATAAAGAGGTGTTTCCCAAGGCTGCGGGAATGATATTCAATGCCCGTCCCGAGTCTGAGCTTGCCGAGAGGCTCTACGGCTTCTCAAAGAGCGGCACCAAGACCATAGTCATGGGAATAGGCATGGATACTGATATAAAGCCCGACGCCGACGCCTTCCGTAAAAAGTTCGGCATAGACAGCCCCTTTATCGTCTACGCGGGACGCAAGGACAAGGGCAAGAACGTCCACACGCTGGTGCAGTATTTTGCGGAGTATCTCAAGCGCCGCGACACCGACCTGAAGCTGGTGCTCATGGGCGGCGGCAGCATAGAGCTCCCCGATGAGCTGGTAAGGCAGAAGCGGATAATCGACCTGGGCTTCGTGGATATACAGGACAAATACAACGGTCAGGCAGCGGCAGAGTTCCTCTGTCAGCCCTCAAAGAACGAGAGCTTCTCCCTTGTCATCATGGAGAGCTGGCTCTGCGGACGCCCCGTGCTGGTACACAGCGGCTGTCCCGTCACAAGGAACTTCGTATCGGAGTCCGACGGCGGTCTCTATTTCGGTGACTACTTCGAGTTCGAGGGCTGCACCGACTGGATCCTCCGCAACAGGGAAAAGGCTGCGCTCATGGGAAGAAACGGCGGAGACTACGTCCGCAGCAACTTCGCATGGGACGTGATCGTCGAGAAATACAAGAAGTTTTTCGCAGAAGTCATCGGAGAAAGGGAACAATGAAAAGGATAGCGCTTGTAAATCAGAGATACGGCCTTGAGGTAAACGGCGGCTCGGAGTACTACACAAGGCTCATTGCCGAAAGGCTCACGGGCGAGTTTGAAGTGGACGTCATTACCACAAAGGCTCTTGAATATACCACCTGGGAAAACTATTATACTGCCGACGAGGAGGAGATAAACGGAGTAAGAGTGCTCCGCTTCCCTGTTGAGAAGCCCCGTGCAAAGGACTTCAACGAATTCAACGGTAAATACCTTGCTTCCGGCAGCTACGACACAGAGACAGAGAAGATATGGTTCGAGAAGCAGGGACCCTATTCTCCTGCGGCTATCGACTATATCCGTGCCTCAAAGGATAAGTACGATGTGTTCATCTTCGTGACCTATCTCTACTACCTGACAGTACAGGGACTCCCCGAGGTGGCTGAAAAGTCCATAATGATACCCACCGCTCACGATGAACCCTTCATACACTTCGAGACCTACAAGACCTTCTTTAAGCTGCCCAGGGCTTATGTGTTCCTCACCGATGAGGAGAAGGCTCTGGTGCAGGGGCTTTTTCACTGTGAGGATATACCCTGCCGCGTAATGGGCACGGGAGTTGAGGTGCCCTGTCAGCCCGATGAGGCTGCATTCCGCAGCAAATTCGGCATAGAGGGCGATTATATCATATACGTGGGACGTATCGACGAGGGCAAATGCTGCCCCGAGATGTTCAGATACTTCCTTGAATACAAGAAGCGCCGTCCCGACAGTCCCTTAAAGCTGGTGCTCATGGGCAAGCCCGTCTGCGAGATACCCAGGCACAAGGACATAATCAGTCTCGGCTTCGTCAGCGAGGAGGACAAGTTCAGCGGCATATCGGGAGCAAAATGCCTTGTGCTGCCGTCCAGATTTGAGAGCCTGTCCATTTCCGTCCTGGAGGCTATGACACTGTCCGTTCCCGTTATCGTAAACGGCGGCTGTGAGGTGCTCAAGGGGCACTGCGTCAAGAGCAACGGCGGTCTCTACTATACCGATTACTTCGAGTTCGAGGGCATACTTGACTATGTGTTCTCCCACGACAGGGAGTACGAAATAATGCGCAGAAATGCCGAAGCCTATGTGGAGGAGAACTACCGCTGGGAGGTAATAATGCGCAATTTCAGCGAGATGATAAACAATATCTGCAAGGAGTGAAAGTATTAGATGTTATTTGCTGCGATATGCCTGGCCGGAGTGATATTCAGTATGCTGTGCGGCGCGGTATGGTTCAGGAACAAGAACCTTATCGAGGGCGTTATAATGGGAACCGTCATGTGGTTCTTCGTTCATATCGTTGTCAGCATGGGACTGTTCGTCATAGACAAGTACACCGTCTTCCGTGCAGGCTTCGGAGCCGCTTCGGTGAGCCTTGTGCTGCTGGTGCTGGCGGTGTTCCTGCGCAGGAGCAAGCCCTTCCGCTGGAAGCATATCTTCAGGCACGACCTTTCCCTGAAGGATATGCTCATACCACTGATAATAAGCCTTCTTGCCCTTCCCCTTGTCTCCACCAAGAACGAGTTCTTCGGCATGGGACAGGATCAGGGAGTGTACCAGACACAGGCGATACTCTTCATGAACGGCGATACAAAACGCCAGAAGGATATAACCGAGTATCATGACGTCACCTCCGACAGCGAGAGAGCGGCGTTCAATTACAATATCCACAGCAAGCTGGCGGGACTTGATATTCCCCATGCGGAATACCCCGACACCGTATATGACAGGAGCGTGGGAGAGTCCTCGGGAATAATCCACGGTATCCCTACATATTCGGCTCTGCTGGCAATGTGGGGAAGCATATTCGGCATGGAGCACATGGCAGACTTCGAGACCGTGCTCTTTGTGTGCCTCATATTCGTCATCTACTTCATAACCCGTTCACTCAAGCTCAAAAAGACCACATCTGCCTGCGTCTGTGCTCTTGCGGCGCTGGCTCCCGTTATAATATGGACGGCAAAATCTTCCCTTACGGAGATACTGCTCACCCTGATACCTGCGGTCTTCCTCTACTTCATGACCGATGAGGACAGCAAGCAGCGGTGGATGTCCATAATCCCCGTGGCGGTCTTCGGCTGCTACCACGTATCCCTGTACACCATGGTACCCATGTTCATCATGGTATACGGCGGAATGTATGTGTTCACAAGAGAGCGCCAGTATGCGGTGCTCATGCCCGTGACAGTGGCAGGGTATCTGGCAAGCTTCTTCATGATGAAGCAGGTGCAGCCCTTCTACACCATGAACAACTACAGCCCCCTCTTTGTGGGCGGCATAAACGTCAACAATATCACCACAGTAGTCATCATCGGCTCTGCTGCTGCATTTGCGGCTGTCATCATCTTTGACCTCATAGTGAAGAAGCTGACAAAGAAGGACTTCTCACAGAGGAGGTTCCTGAAAAAGGCTTCCGCATCAAAGCCCTTCGGCATTCTGCTGAGACTGCTGATAATACTGCCCTGTGTATATATCATAATAAAGGCTTTCAGGAATTACAGCAACTGGGACGAAGCCAGCCATGTTACGCTCTGGGGCTTCTGTGCGAACGTGGGATTCTTTGTGCTGCCTCTGGCAATAGTTTTCGCCGTTATTTTTGCGAAGTCCTTTGCCGAGTCACATCAGCGCCTTGTGGTGTTCATCATGTTCTTCTACTGTGTACTGGTCTACTCAGCCTTCCTGCGCCCTGAGATACAGTATTATTTCTACTATTCACGCTATCTGGCTCCCTTTATACCTGTGGGTCTCATATTCAGCGGACTGGCTCTGGACCGCTTCGGCGGAAAGCTGTTCATACCTGCGGCTGCGGCGTCATTCCTGCTGACAGCAAGATACGATGCCTACCTCATGTGGCATAAGGACGACACCCGTATGGAATGGAGCGTTCTCAGCGACCTTACCGACTTTGTGGAGGAGGGCGACTGCGTGGTCATCTCCAATGATTACGCTCAGAAGCTCTGGCTCCCAATAAGGAGCATGACAGGCGCTCATGTCTACCCCGAGGATACAGCGGACCCCGAACAGCTGGACAGACTTGCCGCAAGATACGGCAGAGTAATGGTCCTGACAAAGGATATACTTGGCGAGGAGGACTACACCTCAATATACTCCAACAGGATACACCATATCGAGGACGATATGGTAAATACGGGAACCATCATTCCCATGCCCAAGTTCTTCTACAGCTTTGTTGAGGAGATACACCTTTACTCCTACGATAAATACAGATTTATCTACACCGCCGAGGGAGACTACTCCAAGATGAGCGGCTTCGGTCCTCTTGAGGTAAGCTTCTGCTGGACAGACAGCGAGGAGGCACAGGTGGAATGCGGTCTTTATCCCGGAGATTATGACATCACCATGGAAATGGGCTGCGGTATCCCTCTTGATAAAATAGGCAAAGATAGGATAGAGGTCACCCTCCTGCTCAACGGCGAGGAGATAGGCACACAGGCGATAACTCAGGAGAATAACGGTCAGCCCCTCCGCTTCACCGCCGAGGAGGACCAGGTGCTTGAGGGCGAGAATATCCTTGAGATACGTTCTCCCCTGTGGAGCGCATCGCTTTCAAATCCCAATGATGACCGTGAGCTGGGCATTCCCGTCAGCTCGGTGCGTTTTTCGCCGGTCGCATAAAAGAAAGGAACTGAGAAAAAATGAAGCTTATCATACAGATACCATGCTATAACGAGGAAAAGACACTGGAGCTGGCGTATAACGACCTGCCCAGGCATATAGACGGTATCGATACCATAGAATACCTCATCATAAACGACGGAAGTAAGGACAACACCGTTGCCCGCGCAAGAGAGCTGGGCTTCCACCATATCGTTTCATTCAAGCGAAACAAGGGCCTCGCCAAGGGCTTTATGGCAGGCATAGATGCCTGTCTCCACCTTGGCGCGGATATAATCGTCAACACCGACGCCGACAACCAGTACTGCGGCGCGGACATCGAGAAGATTGTCCGCCCCATTCTCGACGAGAAGGCTGACATCGTCATCGGCGAGAGACCTATCGACCAGACAGAGCACTTCTCGTGGAAAAAGAAGAAGTTCCAGCATCTGGGAAGCTGGGTGGTGCGCGTGGCTTCGGGCACCGATATACCCGACGCTCCCAGCGGCTTCAGAGCCTACTCCCGTGATGCTGCCCTGAGACTCAATGTTGTAAACGAGTATACATATACTCTTGAGACCATCATTCAGGCAGGCAACAACAAGACTGCCATGACATCTGTCCCCATAAGGACAAACCCCGAGACCAGACCATCACGTCTTTTCTCAAGTATGTGGCGCTACATGAAGCGTTCATCAACTGTCATCACACGTTCCTTCGTAATGTACAAGCCTCTCAAATTCTTCATGACCATAGGCTTCGTGCTGCTCCTCATAGGCGCTGTACTGGGAATACGCTTCCTGATACTCATGGCTATGGGAGAGGGTGACGGTCACGTTCAGTCCCTTATCCTGACCGCCATACTCATCATGATGGGCTTCCAGACCATAACTCTCGGACTTCTCGGTGACACCATTGCTTCAAACCGCAAGCTCCTTGAGGACGTTCAGTACAGAGTGAGAAAGATGGAGTGCGGAAAGAGCGACGAGGAGCAGAGGAATGAAAAGGCTGAGTGATATAAGGAACAAGAGGATACTCTATATCGCCACCAAGAACAGCGATTATCTCAGGCTGGTACAGGAGATAAGGCTCCTCCGCGAAAACGGCAATACGGTAACGGTCATAAGTTCTCCCTCAAAGAGCTACCCCAAAAGGCTTTTGCAGGTCTACGGCAGGCTCATGAGGACAAGTATGAAGGACTATGACATGAGCTTCGTGGGCTTTGCGCCTCAGCTGGTGCTGCCCCTTTTCCGCAGAAAGCTAAAAAAGAAGCCCTTAGCTATGGACTTCTTTATCTCCATGTACGATACCCTTTGCTTCGACAGGAAAAAGTTCCGTCCACAGAGCCTTGCAGGCAGGCTGCTCAGGCGTATCGACAGAAAGACTCTCGCCGCCGCCGACCTTGCAATATGCGATACAAAGGCTCACGGCAGATACTTCTGCAAGGAATTCGGCTTCCCCGGGGAGAAGATGTCGGTGCTTTACCTTGAAGCAGACAGCAGTATCTACTACCCCCGCCCCATGAAGGAGCACAGCGACTTCACCGTGCTGTATTTCGGCAGTGTGCTGCCTCTCCAGGGAGTGTCGGTCATACTGAAGGCGATAGACCTTCTGAAGGACGAAAAGGGACTACGCTTCGTGTTCGTGGGACCTCTCGGCAATGATAATATCCGTACAGGCGAGAATATAACCGAGTATATAAACTGGCTTCCTCAGGAGGAGCTGGCTGAGAAGATAGCCGGAGCTGACCTGTGCCTTGCAGGTCATTTCGACGGCGATATTATGAAAGCAAAGCGTACCATCGCAGGCAAGACCTATATTTACCGCGCTATGGAGAAGCCTGTGGTGCTGGGAGACAATCCCGCAAACCGCGAGCTCTTCTCGGAGAGCGACAAGGGCATTTATTTCTGCGAGATGGGCAGTCCCGAAAAGCTGGCTGAGCTCATAAAGCAGATAAAGGAACAGAGGTGCGTATGAAGAAGGCACTGAAGATCATCGGCAATATCGTCATGATAGCCGCACTTGCGTTTGTGATAAAAAAACTGCTGGATATGGACATCAGCTTCTCTCAGCTGAAAAAGGGGAGAGTACTGGGCGGCTTTCTGGTGTGTTTCGCGGTACAGACCGCAATAATCATCTGCTCCTGCTTCCCCTGGCTCATGTTCACGCGCTCACTTTCGGGAAGGAAGATACCCTTCTCGGCAGCGGTGCCTGTGTACACACAGTCCAACCTGTACAAATACCTCCCCGGCAATGTGTTCCAGTATGTGGGACGCAATCAGCTGGCGGCGGATATGGATATAAGCCATGTGGACGTAGCCTGTGCCACTATACTTGACGTGCTGTTCTGCGTGCTGTGGACGGGTATCATCTCCGTGGTGCTGCTGGGCGGAAGGATAGCGGAGCTCATGTCGAAATACGGCAGAAATCTCCTTATCGTGGCAGCCGTGGGCATAGCGGTGCTTGCAGCTGCGGCGATAGCCATAAGGCTGAAGTTCAGGGACAGGGTAAGCTCCTATCTTTCGCGGTATGCAAAGGCATTCAGCAAAGAGAGACGTCCTCAGCTCCTTTTTGGCATATTCTACTATTTCGTACACAATCTGGTGTCGGCAGCCATGTATTTTACCTGCCTCTGGCTCATAGTTCCTCAGGCAGGCACAGGGGAGCTTACAGCACTTACGGGAGCCTTCATGTTCGCGTGGATAATAGGCTTCGTGACCCCCGGAGCTCCCGGCGGTATCGGTATAAGGGAGGGCGTTATGCTCTTTGTCTGCGGAGACAGCTATGCGGACAGGATAGTGCTGTTCGTGCTGGTAATGCGTATAGCCTCGGTATTTGCAGACGTAGCGGCATTCGTCATCGGCAAGGTCTATGAGAAAGCCCATAAGACAAAACAGTAGGGAACGCCGCCTCGGCGTTCCTTTTTATGTACGCATTTGTGTGTACGAAAAAAGCAGCCCATACGGGCTGCTTTTTGTTATATGCAGAGGTGGATAGTATCAAGCTAACGGCTAATGGCTAAAGGCTAAAGGCTCAGGCACCGTAGACCTGTGAAGCTATATCAACGGTCTGCTTGGCGTCCTTGGCGTAGAAATCCGCGTGTATCTGCTCCGCGTAGGAGGCTGTGAGAACAGCTCCGCCCACAATGGTCTTGCACTTGGGGTATTTCTCGTTGAGCTGGCGGATAGTCTCAGCCATAGCGCCGAGAGTAGTGGTCATCAGCGCCGACAGTCCCACAAGGCTGACCTTGTGCTGTATAGCGGCTTCCACGATGGTCTCGGGAGGAACGTCCTTGCCAAGGTCTATGACTGTGAAGCCGTAACTGTCAAGGAGCACCTTGACGATGTTCTTGCCTATATCGTGTATATCTCCGTGGACAGTGGCGAGAACCACCTTGCCCTTGGATACGCTCTCGCTGTTTGCCGCCGAGAGCTTTGTCTTTATTACCTCGAAGCACGCCTGCGCCGCCTCAGCGGTGAGTATGAGCTGAGGGAGGAATATCTTGCCCTTCTCGAATTTAGCGCCTGCACTGTCAAGGGCAGGGATAAGATAGCCGTTGATTATCTCCATGGGGTCAACGGTGTCCATGAGAGCCTCCGCAGCCTTTACGGCGTTGTTTTTCAGACCGTTCTCCACCGAGTACACAAGGTCGGGGGAGTCCTTGTCCTTTGCAGGTGCAGGAGCCTTGGGGGCGCTGTCGTCCTGTGCGTAGATGCTTATGAAATCCGCGGAGTTGCGGTCTATTCCCGCAAGGAGCCTGTATGCTCTTACTGCGCCGATTATGCCCTCTACATTGGGGTTGATGATGGGAAGGTCCAGACCGCTGTGGAGCGCCATTGTGAGGAAGGTACGGGTGATGAGCTCGCGGTTAGGCAGTCCGAAGGATATATTTGAAACGCCCAGGACTGTCCTCAGTCCCAGCTCTGTCTTTACTCTGTGAAGTGCGTTGAGAGTCTCCATAACGCCGTCCTGCTCGGCAGAAGCCGTCAGGGTAAGGCAGTCGATGAAAACGTCCTCCTTTGGTATGCCGTATTCCATGGCGCGGCGGAGAATCTTCTCCGCAATGGCGAAGCGTCCGTCGGCAGTCTTGGGGATACCGCCCTTGTCGAGGGTAAGTCCCACCACCGATGCACCGTACTTCTTAACGATGGGGAGTATAGTGTCCAGGGAGTCGTCCTCGCCGTTTACCGAGTTCACAATGGGCTTGCCGTTGTATACACGGAGACCTGCCTCAAGCACCCCGGGGATAGTGGAGTCAAGCTGGAGGGGAGTGTCACATACGCTCTGTATAGCCTTAACAGCTGTTACCATCATTTCCTTCTCGTCGATGCCGGGAAGTCCCACATTTACGTCAAGTATCTCTGCGCCGGCGTGTATCTGCTCCACAGCCTGACCCAGGATATAGTCCACATCATGGGCGAGGAGAGCTTCCTTGAAGCGCTTCTTGCCTGTGGGGTTGATACGCTCGCCGATAACACGGGGCTGGTTTATATTCACGCAGTTCACCGCTGAGCAGGCTATGCTGGCGCGGACTATCTTTCTGGGCTGTCTCTCCATGCCCGAAAGGGATTCTATCATAGTGGAGATGTGCTGAGGTGTGGTGCCGCAGCAGCCGCCGAATATGGTGACGCCTGCCTTTGCCAGCTTTACCGCGCTTTCCGCAAAGCCCTCGGGACCTACGTTGTACTCGTTGGTCACAGGGTCGGGGAGACCTGCATTGGGCTTGGCTATAACGGGGAGAGAGGTCAGTGAGCATATCCTGTCAAGGACAGGGAAGAGCTCCTCGGGACCCAACGAACAGTTCACGCCGATGGCGTCTGCACCCAGACCCTCCAGCACTGCCACCATGCACTCGGGGGAAACGCCCGTAAAGGTACGCATATTCTCCTCAAAGGTCATGGTCACAAGCACGGGCTTGTCGGAGTTTTCCTTTGCAGCCAGGAGAGCAGCCTTTACCTCATAGAGGTCGGTCATAGTCTCGATGACGATGAGGTCGGCGTCCTTTCCTGCCAGTACGAGTTCCTTGTAGACCTCATATGCCTCCTCGAATTTCAGTGTTCCCGCAGGTTCAAGAAGCTGTCCTATGGGACCTAAGTCCAGAGCCGTAAGGGCACGTCCTGCCGCGGCTTTACGTGCATTGGCAACACCAGCGGAGACTACCTCATCAACGGAATAGCCGCTTCCGGAAAGCTTGAAGCGGTTTGCGCCGAAGGTGTTGGCGTAGATGATATCCGCACCGCTCTCCACATAGAGACGGTGTATCTTCATTATAGCTTCCGGGTCTGTGATATTGAGAAGCTCGGGTATATGTTCTGTCTTTATCCCGTGAGCCTGGAGCATGGTGCCCATGCCGCCGTCAAGGAATACAAAGCTGTTTCTGTCAAGAAGTGAAAAGAATTTATCGGACATAGATGTCTCCTTTATTCGCTTTTGAATGTGCCTATACATCGGAAGGTCTCAAGGTTCTCCTCAAGGTCGCGGAGAACTGCCTTAACGTTAGGGTCTGTGAGTCTGCCGCTGAAATCCAGGAAGAAGAGGACGTTGAAGCTGCCGTCACGGATAGGTCGGCTCTCGATACGGATAAGGTTCATATCGTTCACATAGAATTTGGTCAGGAGTCGGTAAAGACTACCCTCTGTATGGGGGATAGCCAGCATTACGGAAACGGAATCCGAGTCCTCCGCGACCTGCATATCCTTTGATATAACTATGAACTGAGTGCGGTTCACGGAGACGTCGGCTATATCCTTTGCGAGAATGGTCATACCCATCTGCTCTGCGCACTGTACCGAGCATATAGCTGCAATGTCCTCGTCGCTGTCCATGACCTTTTCCGCGGCAGTTGCCGTGTTTGCGTACTCAGAGGTCCTGAGACCGTTTTTGCGGAGGAAGGTCTCGCACTGTGCCAGCGCCTGGGGGTGGGAATATACCTTCTTCACCTGAGAAAGGGGCATATCCTTCTTTGCGGCGAGACAGTGGTTTATCTCGATGATGACCTCCTTGACGATGTACACGGGGTACTTTGCCATGAGGTCGTAGGTGCTGTTTACCGAGCCTGCGGTGGAGTTCTGAACGGGGAGAACGCCGTAGTCTATCTCACCGTCGCTGACCGCTCTGAAAACGTCCTCGAAGGAGGGATAGAAGGTGAAGCTGCGGTCACCGAACACAGACCTTGCAGCCACCTCAGAGTTTGCGCCCGAGGTGCCCTGACAGCCCACTGTCTTTGCTCCTGCAAAGTCGGGAGCGGAGAACTCATAGTCTGGCGAGCCTGCCAGGATAGTGCGGTTCTGGAGTATCTTGCTTATATCCATGATAGTGGTAAAAAGGGCAGCGGTGCCCTTCTCAAGATTTTTATCCCCTGTCAGCTCTTTGATGCGGTCGATGACCTGCTGCTCGCGTCCGCCCTGAAAAACGGGCATATCGTGCTCCTTCTTGTAGTCGGCGACGCCCTTGCAGAGCTCCATGCGCTTCATAAAGAGGGAGAGAATGCTGCTGTCTATATCATCTATGCCGTCACGAAGCTGTTTAAGATCCATAAAAAATACCTCCGATTTGAGCCGTAAGTCCTTATGTGCCGGCAAGACCGCAGGGCTGAAGGCTCGAATTGATATACCTCACATATTATAGCATTTATTTTTGTAGAAATCAATAAAAAAAGGATAAATATATTGCAAATCACAAGTGTTCTGTGGTATAATGATATAGAATATAGTGAGAAACTATATCCATGTGAAGATTTTAACAAATGTACAGGAAAAAACAGTGAAAAAGATAAGGATTTTAGGCATAGACCCGGGGTATGCCATAGTGGGCTTCGGCGTGCTGGACTACGACGGCATAAGGTTCACACCCGTGGAGTACGGAGCGGTGCTCACCGAGGCGGGGACCCCATTCCCCGAAAGGCTCAGGGCTATACATGAGGACATCGAATTCATATTCGACAAATTCTCTCCCGACTGTATGGCAATAGAGCGTCTCTATTTCACTACCAACCAGAAGACTGCCATCGATGTGGCACAGGCGAGAGGTATAACCGTACTTTCGGCGGCGATGAGGAAAGTCCCGGTGTCGGAGTATACCCCCCTTCAGGTCAAGCAGTCGGTAGTCGGATACGGAAAGGCTGAGAAAAAACAGGTCATGGAAATGACGAAGCAGCTGCTGGGGCTGGCGCAGATACCAAAGCCCGATGACGCTGCGGACGCCCTTGCCATAGCCATCTGTCACGGCCATTCCGTCAGGTGGAACTGAAGATCCTCCGTTCAAAAGGTGATAAAATGATATACAGTGTAAGAGGAAAACTGACAGTCAAGGAACTGGGCTTTGCCGTTGTGGAATGCGGCGGAGTAGGATACGGCTGCAGGACTTCATACAATACGGTCGCACAGCTGGGCGAGATAGGCAGCGAAGCGATGCTATACACCTATCTCTACGTCAGGGAGGACGTGGTGGAGCTCTTCGGCTTTGCCACACAGCAGGAGCTGAGCTGTTTCAAGCTGCTCATCTCCGTTTCGGGAGTAGGACCCAAAGCGGCAACGGCGATACTCTCGGACCTGACCCCCGAAAGATTTGCGTTTCTCGTGGCTTCGGGAGACAGCAAGACATTCACAAAGACAAAGGGCATAGGTGCAAAGACCGCACAGAGGATAGTCCTTGAGCTCAAGGACAAGATATCCTCAGAGTCCATAAGCGGCAGCGTTGGCGGCGACGCTGCGGAATTTGCGAATATACCCTCGGGTGCAGCCTTCTCGGCAGTGTCCGAAGCTCTGGAAGCCCTTATGGTGCTGGGCTACTCACAGGGCGAAACAGCTCCTATACTCGGCAAGCTGGATCCCTCCCTCAGCACACAGGAGCTTATAAAGGAAACTCTGAGATTGATGACAGCAAAAAATATGCGTTAAAACTCAAAAATATGTTACAAGGATGGTTACTGTTATGATGAATCTTGATGAATTGCTGAAAGCAGCAATAAAAGACCCCTCAAAACGCGCCCTGTTCCTTCAGACGCTCATCAAAAGCGACGTCTATGTTATCTGCAAGAACCCTGTTCAGCAGGAGCGCGGCAGAGCAGAAGGCGGTATTCAGCTTGAGCTGATAACCACCCAGAACCCCGACGGCGACATCTTTATCCCCTTCTTCACCAGCTACCGCGCCCTCCAGCAGTTCGCCAAGCGCTATGTTGACTGCTATAAGATAAACTGTCTGAGACTTTTCGACCTCATACAGTCGGTATCCGCTGTGCTAAACCCCAATTCCTACGGCAAGGAGTTCTCATCACAGGAGATAAAGAGCATTCTCATGATAGCCCGCAACCTCAAGATCAAGGCTATCTCATACAACGAAGCGGACATCATCAGCTACCGCCCCGTGGAGCATGAGGTGGGACATATCGTCAAGGCTGCGAGCAAGTTCCTTTCAAAGCAGCCCAACGTTGACCGCGCCTTCATCATGGAGATGATAAAGGGCTGCGAAAAGCCCCAGATACTCATAGTTCTGGATATGATGGGAAGCACGAGAAAGCTCTTCGCGCCCCTTTCAAAGTACCTCTCCAAGACCGTAAAGGCAAACGAGCATCTGTGCTTTATCAGCTATGAGCAGGATATGGGCAAGAAGGCTGCGGAGACCGTAGAGCCCTTTTATGTCCGCAAAAAGAGATTTTTCGAGAAATAATTCAGAGGTGTTTATTTGATACAGACAGAGGATATGGAGTTCGCTCCCAGAATAATAACTCCCGAGAATACCGCGGAGGACAGCGAGGCTGAGCTCAGTCTCCGCCCGCAGACCCTCCACGACTATATCGGACAGGACAAGGTAAAGGAAAATCTTGCCATATATATCGAGGCTGCAAAGCGCAGGAACGAACCCCTGGACCATGTGCTTCTGTACGGACCTCCCGGACTGGGAAAGACTACCCTTTCTTCCATAATAGCTCACGAGCTGGGGGTAAATCTCAGAGTCACCACAGGTCCTGCCATTGAAAAGCCGGGAGACCTTGTGTCGCTGCTGACCAGTCTCTCCGACAACGATGTGCTTTTCATCGACGAGATACACAGACTGTCCCGTGCGGTGGAGGAGATACTCTACCCCGCCCTGGAGGACAGAGTAATAGATATAATCATCGGCAAGGGTCCCTCAGCCCGTTCCATACGAATGGACCTGAAGCCCTTCACCCTCATCGGCGCAACCACCAGAGCAGGACAGCTCTCGGCGCCTCTCCGCGACCGCTTCGGCGTTATCCATAGGCTTGAGCTCTATACCAAGGAGCAGCTCACGGACATCGTCCGCAGGAGCTCAATGATACTGGGCATACCCTGTACCGCTGACGGAGCCGCAGAGATAGCGGGCAGAGCAAGAGGCACACCGCGAATAGCAAACAGGCTCCTGAAGCGTGTCCGCGACTTCGCAGATGTCATGGGCAACGGTCAGATAACACAGGAGATAGCCTCCATCGCCCTCAGCCGTCTGGAGATAGACCACCTGGGTCTTGACGGTCTGGACAGGCGTATGCTTGAGATGATAATCAAGGGCTACGGCGGCGGACCTGTGGGACTTGAGACCCTCGCCTCGGCTATCAACGAGGAGAGCGTTACCCTTGAGGACGTGTGCGAGCCCTTTCTTATGCAGCTGGGCTTCCTGGGCAGGACGCCGCGAGGCAGAGTTGCCACGAGGCTTGCCTATGAGCACCTTGGCATAGTGCCTCCCGAGCAGGCAGCTTCTGCCGATGACGGACAGATGAGCTTCTGACAATGCTCCCCACAGGGGAGACGAGGAATAGAATATGCTTATAAAAGGTTCAAGGAGATATAATCTCAGACATAATGAGTCTATCGCCGAGCAGCTTCCCATCGGGGAGATGATAAACGGACAGGGCAGAGGTATCGTGGCGCAGTTCCGTTACGGCATCTGTCACATGAGCTTCAACGGCTGCGAGGTCATAGCGGTACACAATGCACTTGTCTATCTGAAAAAGCCCCGTCCACTGAAGGATATCGCCTTCTATATGGAGCGATTCCGCGTGCTGCTGGGCTTTTTCGGCTGTAATGCCTACAGGATAGGCAAGGCGCTGAAGCATTTCGGCGTTGAGTTCAGACGGACGAAAGCCCCCGATGAGGCAAAGGCTTTCATCATAACCTTCTGGACGAAAAAGCCCTTCCTCTCCACTATTCACACGGTGTTCTGCGTGAAGCAGTGGAACGGCATACTGGTCTATAACAGATACAACAGCTGCACCTCCGAGGAGCTTTGCAGAAATCTGGAGGAGGTGGCGGGAAAGCGCCGCCCTATTGCAGTTTATGAGATAGTTGAGAGCGTGGAAGGCTCCCGACTCTGATTTTACAACCTGATTTAGAAGGAGACTCCGCAATGGCAAAACTTTTCGGTACCGACGGCCCGAGAGGTATCGCCGTCACCGACCTCACCTGTGAGCTGGCAATGCAGACGGGACGCGCCGCTGCACTGGTGCTTGCAAAAAAAGAGGGCGGAAAGACGAAGATACTTGTGGGCAAGGATACAAGACTGTCCTCAGACGCGCTGGAGGCAGCAGTCTGTGCAGGTATATGCTCTGTGGGAGCAGATGCCGAGCTGCTGGGAACAGTTCCCACCCCCGGGGTGACATATCTTATCGGTGCCCACGGTGCCGACGGAGGTATCATGATCTCGGGAAGCCACAACAGTGCCGAGTATAACGGTCTGAAGCTGTTCTCCGCAAAGGGCTGCAAGCTCACGGAGGAGGCAGAGGAGGAGATAGAAAGGCTGGTGCTGGCTGCTCCCGGGGAGGTAAAGCTGAAGTCCCACGAAGATGTGGGAAGGATAATCCACGGCGAGAAGGCTGCGGAGGAGTATATACAGCATATTAAGGAGCTGACGGGAGCTGACCTCAGCGGAATGAAGGTGGCTCTGGACTGCGCCAACGGCTGCGCGGCTGTTACCGCGGAAAAGCTGTTTACGGCGCTGGGGGCGGAGACCATTGTCATAGCCGACAAGCCCGACGGCACCAACATCAACAGAGAGTGCGGAAGTACCAATGTACACCGCCTCATGGAAACAGTTATCGACAGCGGCTGCTGCTGCGGACTTGCCTTTGACGGCGACGCAGACAGGTGCATTGCCGTTGATGAAAAGGGCGAACTGGTGGACGGCGACAGACAGCTTGCCATCTTTGCCCGGTATATGAAGGAAAAGGGTACCCTTTTCAAGGATACGGCGGTAGTCACCGCAGGCAGCACTCTCGGTTTCCGCAGATACGCCTCCGACCACGGCATAAAGCTGGTGAGCTCGGGAGCAGGTACGCGGTACGTCCTTGAGCGTATGCTGGAGGGCGGCTACAAGCTGGGCGGCGAGCCCGACGGACATATCATCTTCCTTGACGATTCGGGCACAGGCGACGGTCAGCTGGCAGGCGTAAGGCTGCTGAGCATAATGAAGGAAAAGGACTGTCCCCTCAGCGAGCTGTCGGGAGATATGCCCCGATACCCTCAGGTGAAGCTGAATGTGAAGATACACCCCCACTATAAGGAGCTCTGGAAAAACGAGAAGGACATCACCGAGCTCATCGAAAGCTTCGGCAGGGAGCTTGGGGACGAGGGAAGACTGGTCATACGCGAGAGCGGCAAGGAGCCCATCGTCCGTATCCTCATAGAGGGCGCAGACTTCGGGCGCATAAACGATATGGCTGTGGAGATAGCACAGACCATCAAGGACACCTGCGCGTATAAGGTATAAGCCATGAAGAAAAAGGAACGTCTGGGCGCTGAACGTGTCATAACGGGCGGTTATCATGTGTCGCTGAGCTACTGGTACTATAAGGAGAGCGACCTTGCTGCGGTGCTGGAATATCTGGGGATATTCCTGGCAGTATTCACCTTCGGCGCCGTGGTCATAAATGTAAACAGCATAGGTCTGAAAAAGGGACTTATCAATATAGCTCTGGCGCTGCTGCTGAATATCCCCATAAAGTTAGGAGCGGCAGCCCTCAACGACTTCTGCGTAAGAAAAAAGATACGGGATAACGCGGAGTTCGCTAAGTATTTTGCGGAGACTTATCCGCAGCACAGTGACCTCTGCAAGGAGCTCAATGACGAGTATGCCGCATATCCCGATGGGATACCCTACAGGGACTTTCACCCCGGAAGGCAGCTTGCCATGAATATTGCGGCGATAGCAGGACTTATCCTGCTGGCGCTGATAGCCATAGCCGCCATAGCGGGCTGTATATGGGTGAAAAATTACCTTGAGGAATAACACTAAGGAGCATTTATTTTGAGAACAGCAAATAACTGGAAGGACTATATCATACTGGATACCTCCGACGGCGAGAAGCTGGAAACATGGGGCGGCGTCAGCCTTGTACGCCCCGACCCCCAGATAATCTGGAAGACCGAGCGCACCGATCCTCTGTGGAGAAATGCCGACGGTCACTACCACCGCTCAAATCAGGGCGGCGGCAAATGGGAGTTCCGCAGAAAGCTTTCGGAGTCCTGGAATATAAGCTACGGAGACCTTACCTTCAATATCCGCCCCACAGGCTTCAAGCACACGGGACTTTTCCCCGAACAGGCTGTGAACTGGGACTTCATGGCGGATAAGATAAGGAACGCAGGGCGTGAGATAAACGTCCTCAACCTCTTTGCCTATACGGGCGGAGCTACTCTCGCCTGTGCGGCGGCAGGAGCCTCCGTTTGCCACGTTGACGCCTCAAAGGGCATGGTGCAGTGGGCGCGTGACAACGCCGCTGCTTCGGGACTTTCCGACAAGCCAGTCCGCTGGATAGTGGACGACTGCGAGAAGTTCATCGCCCGTGAGATACGCCGCGGACGTAAGTATGACGCGGTCATAATGGACCCGCCAAGCTACGGCAGAGGTCCGGGAGGAGAGGTCTGGAAGCTGGAAAACTGCGTCTATGACCTGGTGAAGCTCTGTTCGGGAGTTCTCTCCGATGAGCCGCTTTTCTTCCTGATAAACAGCTATACCACGGGACTTTCTCCCTCGGTAATGGGATATATCCTCGGAAGCGTCCTCACCGACAGGTTCGGCGGCAGGGTAAGCTTCGATGAGATAGGTCTCCCCGTTAAGTCCACGGGAATGACACTTCCCTGCGGCTCAACCGCTATCTGGGAGGCAAAATAAAGCCTTCCCCGTATCTACAGCCATATGCCGTGCTGCTGCGCGGCTTGCTATAAATGCACATACGCGAAAAACATCACAAAACCACATCACAGTAAACAAAGGAGTAATAACCATGGCAAAAAATGAAAGATTCATCAAGATATATTCACAGGGCAAGCTTGTAGAGACCGAGATATGGGTGGATAAGGAAACAGGCGTGAATTACCTCTACCGCAAGGACGGTTATTCGGGCGGTCTGTGCGTACTGACCGACAAGGACGGCAAGCCCGTCGTATCCACAGCCGAGGAAATAGCTAACTTAAAGTAAAAAGGATATAATATGAAAAAAGCATTTATGGCAATTATCGCAGCAGCCGCTGTAATGGCATTTTCCGCAGTATCCTGCGGCAGTAAAAAAGAGGACAGCGGCGCAGTAAATGCGACCACAGCTGCTTCCGAAGATGATACCACAGAGGCAGAGACAACAGATCCCGATAGTGAGGTATATAAGGAAATCATAAGGCGCGATGCTGAGGAAGGCATTGATATAACTCCGAAGCCCCTGCCCGAATTTGACCATATCCCTGAAGACTGGAAGGAAATATCCTACGAGAGGGTAAGTCTGAGGATACCTCCAGACCTTGAGGAAAAAGAGGCAGCGGCTTCCTATGTAAAGATGTGCTACAGCACGGACGACTACTTCAGAATGGCTTACATAGTCGAGAAAATGGAAAATGAGGATGGCTTTGATCCTGATTACAGATACCCCGAGATAACCAAGGAGGCAGCGGCAGAGGCTTTCAAAGAGCTGGGCATAGAATTTGACGGAAGCCTGCTTTCAATGTATAAGGCGGTACTGTCTCTGACAAGTGAAATGCGCACCGACAGCAATGCCGAAAGCTTTGAGACGGCTATGCTTGCAAAGGAAATAATGCTTGAGTTCAATTATGAGGTCTATTACAAGCAGATAAACGGCTGTGACGTCTATTTTCTGAAGGATGAGCTCGACCGGCACGATTACTGGAGCATTAATGCAGTGATCTTCGTTTCCGGCAGTGAGTACTATCAGGTACAGATCTACGGAGGTAATATGGAGGAAGCACTGATGATGTGCTCAACAATCGATATAAAGTGAAGAACAGGGATAAATATGGATAATATAATCGAAATAAAGGGTCTGCACTTTTCATATGAGACCGACGACGAGGAGAAAAAGCCCGTGGAGGTACTGAAAGGCATAGACCTTGACATAAAGCAGGGTGAGTTCGTAGCGGTGCTGGGGCACAATGGCTGCGGCAAATCCACCCTCGCCAAACATCTTAACGCCATACTGCTCCCCACCGAGGGAACGGTAACGGTGGACGGTATAGACACCAAGGACGGGGAAAGGCTATTTGACCTGCGCCAGTGCGCGGGCATGGTGTTCCAGAACCCCGACAACCAGATAGTCTCCTCGATAGTCGAGGAGGACGTTGCCTTTGCTCTGGAAAATCTGGGCGTCCCCTACGAGGAGATGCGCAGACGGGTGGACGACAGTCTGAAAGCCGTGGGAATGTACGAGTACAGGCTCCATTCTCCCAGCCAGCTCTCGGGCGGTCAGAAGCAGCGAGTGGCTATAGCAGGCATAATCGCCATGGAGCCCAAGTGCATAATCCTCGACGAGCCTACTGCCATGCTGGACCCTCAGGGACGCAAGGAGGTGCTCGCCACCATACACCGCATGAACCGCGAAAAGGGCATAACCATTGTCCTAATCACCCATTATATGGACGAGGCTACGGACTGCGACAGAGTAGTGGTCATGGACAAGGGCGAGGTAGTCCTTGACGATGTTCCCGAGAAGGTGTTCTCGCAGGTGGACAAGCTGAAAGCCATCGGTCTCGACGTGCCGCAAGTGACAGAGCTGGCATGGGAGCTGAGAAAGGCGGGCTGCGACATATCCCCCGAGATAATCACCGAGGAGGAGTGCGCCGCAGCTATCGAAAGGCTGTTTGCAGAATGAGCTGCACGGCTGTTTAAAGAAAGAAAAGGAGAATAGAATTGGCTATCCTTGAAACACAGGAGCTCACATATACCTACAGTCCCGGGACTCCCTTCGAGAAGACCGCCGTGGACCATGTGAGCCTTAAAATAGATGAGGGCGAAATGGTGGGCGTCATGGGCCATACAGGCTCGGGTAAATCCACGCTCATACAGCATTTCAACGGACTCCTCAGACCCACGTCGGGAAAGGTTCTTCTCGACGGCAGGGACATCTGGGCGGATAAGGACAAGATAAGAGACGTCCGCTTCAAGGTGGGACTTGTTTTCCAGTACCCCGAGTATCAGATATTCGAGGAGACGGTCTACAAGGACATCGCCTTCGGTCCCAGGAATATGGGACTTGACGAGGCTGAGATAAAGCGCCGCGTCCATGAGACCGCAAACGATATAGGTCTTTCGGAGGAGCTCCTGGAGCGCTCTCCCTTTGAGCTTTCGGGCGGTCAGAAGCGCCGCGTGGCTATCGCAGGCGTTATGGCTATGGAGCCCAGGGTGCTCATTCTGGACGAGCCCACCGCAGGTCTCGACCCTGCGGGAAGGGACAAGATACTTGAGCATATCAAGCGCTATCATCAGCGCACAAAGAACACTATCCTCATAGTCTCCCACAGCATGGAGGACATCGCCTCCTTCGCAGACAAGATTCTTGTCATGAGCAAGGCAAAGCTCTTCTGCTATGAAGAGACGGTGAAGGTGTTCGCAAGAGCCGACGAGATCTCTCAGATAGGTCTCGACGTACCACAGATAACCAGAGTTTTCGGAGAGCTTAAACGCAGGGGGCTGGACTTCGGCAAAGAGGTCTACACCGTGGAGTATGCCCGCGACCTGCTTCTCCGCAGGCTGAAGGAAAGGGAGGTACGCTGAATGCTGAGAGACATCACCATCGGACAGTACTTCCCCGGAGACAGCGTTATCCATAAGCTTGACCCAAGGTTCAAGATAGTGATAACCATTCTCTATATAGTAATGCTTTTTTCGGGCGGAAATTATATCTGCCTTGCAGTGGGAGCCGTCTTTACCATAGGAGCCATACTCCTGTCGAAGATACCGCTGAAAATGTTCGTGAAGAGCGTTAAGCCGCTGTTTATCTTCCTTCTGATAACAGCCTTCATAAACCTGTTTTTCATGAGCCGCGGAAACGTGCTCCTGCACTGGAAATTCATAAAGATAACAGACGAAGGCGTGAATACCAGCGTATTCATGGTGGTGAGGATAGTTCTTCTTATAATGGGAAGCTCCCTGCTGACCTATACTACCTCGCCCATAACGCTGACCGACGCCATAGAGCGGCTGCTCTCGCCGCTCAGAAAGATAAAGTTCCCCGTACATGAGCTGGCGATGATGATGTCCATAGCGCTCAGATTCATCCCCACACTCATCGAGGAGACGGACAAGATAATGTCCGCGCAGAAAGCCCGTGGAGCCGAAATAGATACAGGAAGCTTCACAACGAGAGCAAAGAACCTCATCTCCATACTGGTGCCCCTGTTCATCTCCGCATTCAGACGTGCGGACGAGCTGGCTACGGCTATGGAGTGCCGCTGCTATCACGGCGGAGAGGGAAGAACACGTCTCAGACAGCTGAAATCTGCCCCCCGCGACTATATCGCACTGGGCGTGACCATCCTGTTCCTTGCGGGAGTAATAGTTCTGGGAAGGCTGTTCTGATACGGACAAAAGAGAGGAAAAAAATGAACAAAGAGGAAAAACGAGCCGCAAGGCACTCACGGCTTGAGCGGTTCAGAAAAGGAAAATTCTACGGGATACTGTACGAGAAGGGAGTCCTGTACTTCCTGCTTTCGTTCCTTATCCCATTTGCGATAATGCTGTACGCCTTCGGCGTTTACGGCGTTCACCCCTTCGGAGACAGGCAGATACTTGTGGTCGACCTGTGGCATCAGTACTACCCCTTCTTCAGGGTGGTGCATGAGAAGCTCATAAACGGAGGCTCATTCCTGTACTCCTGGGAAAACGGTATGGGCACAAATTTCCTGTCGCTCATATCCTATTACGCAGCAAGCCCGCTTAACTGGCTCTCGGTGTTCTTCGGCGAGGGCAATGAACGTGACGCCCTTACGTTCATACTGGCGGCAAAGATAGGCTTCGCAGGAGCCTTTTTCAGCACATTCCTGCGTTATACATATAAGCGCAAGGACTTCAGCATATGTATGTTCTCGGTGATGTACGCCCTTTGCAGCTACACCCTGGGCTATTACTGGAACGTCATGTGGTTCGACACCATAGCGCTTTTCCCTCTGGTAATGACGGGCATAGTGATGATATGCCGCGAGGGAAAGTGGAAGGTGTTCACCTTCGGTCTTGCGCTGTCACTCATAGCAAACTACTATGTGGGATATTTCACCTGTATATTCTCGGTGTTCATGTTCGCCTCGGCAAGCATAATCGAGTGCAGGGGAATAAAGGACTGGTTCAGGAAGCTTTTCATCATGATACGCTCCTCAGTCCTGGGCATCGGTCTGGGAGGCTTCATACTCCTGCCTGCCTACTACGGATTACAGCTCACATACAGCGCCAACAACACCATGCCGCGCGAGATGACCTTCTATGAGGACTGGAAGAAGATATTCGCAAACCTGCTCTCCTACGACGAGCCCACAAAGGTGGACGGACTTCCCAACTTTGCCTGCGGAATGCTGGCGGTAATGCTCTTCGGAGTGTTCCTGCTGTCCTTCGGCATAAAGATAAGGGAGAAGATCTCGTCACTGATAATGCTGGGCATAATCGCGGTGAGCTGCAATATGAATATCCTCAACTTCATCTGGCACGGATTCCACTTCACAAATCAGATACCCTACAGATTTGCATTCATCTTCAGCTTCGTGCTGGCGGCTTCGGCATTCAGGGCGCTGGACATCATGCTCAAAAAGGGCATAAAGATATACCAGCTCATACTGATGCCCATAGCTCCCGTTACGGTGTTCGTCCTCAACCGCATGGTGGAGGGAGACGCCTTCAAGCCCTCACAGGCTTTCAAGAGCTCTATCGTCATTACCATAGCCTTCTGGCTCATATTCATAGCGGCGAAGATATTCCCCTTCAGGACTGTAAAGAGGAGGAACGTGCTGCTCACACTGGCGCTTTCGGCAGCGGTGTTCAGCGAATTCGTCAGCAATGCACAGATGGGCGTAAGAACTGTGGATACCACGGGCTACAGCGACTATCCTGCCAGCGGCAGTGAGGTCAGTGAGCTCCTTGACGATACGGCAAAGAAGGACAAGTCGCTTTTCTACCGCACGGAGATGACCCAGACCTATACCCTCAACGACAGTGCCCTCTACGGCTACCGCGGAGTGTCACAGTTCTCGTCGGCGGCAAATGTCTCGGTAACAACAATGTTCAAGCGTCTGGGGCTCTATGCCTCTGAGGCAGGAAACAGATACTACTACAGAACTTCTACCCCCGTTGTGAATTCGCTTCTGGGAATAAAATACATCATCAAAAAGGGCGGCGACCTAAATTCCGAGGCGTGGGTGCTTGAGGAGAAGGACTCCGCGGGCTCATCCCACATCTATGAGAACCGCTATCCGCTGTCTCTGGGCTTCATGGTCAAGGACAAGGTGCTCCTTATGGAGGACGGCGGCGGCGCCAATCCCTTTGAGTATCAGAACGACCTTATCCGCAGGGTCTCCGGCGTTGAGGACAAGCTCTTTGTGGCTCAGCCCGTTGCACTTGTGGAATACGAAGGACTTGACGTAACAAAGAACGGATACGGAAACTACACATTCGAGAACGTATCAGAGGAGCCTACGGGAAGCGCCGTATACACCTACGACTGTGTGGAGGGAAGCGCCCTCTACGGCTATGCAAACGGCACCGGCGGCACCTGCGATACTCTCGAGATAAAATGCGGCGATGACCTGGTGGACTCGGGCAAGCTGATCGAGAGCTACCCCATAGTTTTCACCATGGGCAACGGTCAGGAGGGCGATACCTCGACAGTAAGGATAACCTCCAACAAGGACCACAAGACAGGCAACTTCAAGCTGATGATATACGCCCTCAACAAGGAGGTCTTTACAAAGGCTTACGACGAGCTGGCGGACGAGCAGCTCAACATAACCGAGTTTTCCGACAGGAAGATAAGGGGAGAGCTCACCGCAAAGGAGGACGGCATTCTTTTCCTGTCCATACCCTATGAAAAGGGCTGGAAGGTGTATATCGACGGCGAGAGGGCTGAGACCTTCAAGCTGCTCCAGGCTGTGACAGGCGTTAAGGTTGCCGAGGGCAGCCATGATGTCCGCATAGAGTATACACCCGAGGGCTTCCCTCTGGGAGTGACAATAACCTTCATCAGTCTCGGACTGGTAATACTGACGATCCTTGCGGACAGAAGAAGGCTGAGAAAGCGCAGGAGAACAGCTCCCGCGGAGGAGGCTCCACAGGAGGAGCTCCGGGAACAGCCCCCATTCAATTACAGGGCTGAGGTATACGACCAGGTCTGCGAATCCCTCATTGGTGAGGACGTGGGCAGGGTAGAGGATACCGAGGTCATACTGTACGACGGAAGCAAGGAGACGGAAAAGGAGGTCGGTGATGCGCAATCTGAAAGTGACAATAGCCTACAGGGGGACTAAGTATCACGGCTTCCAGCGGCAGAGCAACGCGGTAACGGTACAGGAGGTGCTTGAAAAGGCACTGTCAAAGGTTCTCAACGAGCCTGTGACCATTACGGGCTGCTCAAGGACGGATACAGGAGTCCACGCCAATATGTTCTGCTTCAATGTGAAGACCACAAGCAAAATACACTGCCTGGGCTTTTGCAGAGGAGTAAACGGCGAGCTTCCCGACGATATATCCATTCTCAGCTGTGAGGACGTCCCCGAGGATTTCCACGCGCGGTTCGACTGCAAGGGCAAGGAGTATATCTACAAGATACACTGCAGCGAATCGAAAAATCCCTTTGCAGCCGACCTTATGCTCCACTACAGGAGAAAATTCGACATCGAGGCGGCAAGAAAGGCGGCACAATACTTTGTGGGGACCCACGATTTCTCCTCATTTTGTGCCGATTGTACAAATGTTTCCACCACTGTAAGGACGATTTATTCCTTCAGAATAGAAAATAGTGGAGATTCTGTGATAATGCTTGTAAAAGGCAACGGTTTTTTGTATAATATGATTAGGATAATGGCAGGTACCCTTCTGGACGTCAGCGAAAAACGCATTTCGCCCGAGGATATCCCCGCTATCCTTGCCGCAAAGGACCGCCTTAAAGCAGGCAGGACAGCCATGGCTCACGGACTGTATCTGAACCGCGTGTTCTACAGCGAGGAAGAGCTTATGAAAGATACATACTGATGAGGCGGCTCTCATCAGCAAGAACAAAGGATAAGGAGGTGTCAGTGTGCCGAAAATGTATGACGCCGATGATATAGTCGATCTTAAAAATCGCAAAAGACGGCGGAAAAGACTTATGCGGTTTCTGACTATCCTGCTTATAGCGGGCATTGGAGCGGGGCTTTATTTTACCCGCGACAAGTGGTATAATAAGTTAAGGGGTATAGGAGAACAGTACAGGACCATCGTTAACTCAGGACAGCTGGCAGAGGGAAATTTCCCTGTCGAGGTCAGCGGAGGAGCCGATTACCAGTTTGAGCTTTCAGACAAAAAAATGATCGTGCTCAGCGATACCTATACTTATTTCTACGACACTGACGGAGCGCTTCTGAGACGCCGTCAGCATACATACACCAATACGGTGCTTCGTGCAGCAGGCGGAAAAGCCCTGCTCTACGAAAACGGCGGAAATGAACTCTGTGTGGAGGACGAAGATCAGGTCATCTATACAAAGACATTCGCCAAGAATCTCATTCTCTTCGCAAGAATAAGCGAGGAGGGATATACAGCTGTTGTCACAACTTCTGACAATTACAGCTGCGAGATCGTTGTATATGATAAAAGGGGAAAGGACATATACAACAGGAAATGTATCGAAAGGGTCAGCGACCTGAGCTTCATTGAAAGAAGCAAGGGTTGCGTGCTGAGCTATATCTCAGCAGAAAACGGTCAGCTCGTTACAAATGTTCAGGAAATAGATTTCAGTGAAAAGGGAGAGCACTGGACCTCTCCCGGACTCAACACCCTGGGTCTCGACGTTTTCGGCTACGGAAAGGGCGCCTTCGTGCTCGGTACGGACGCCTGCGGCTATGTGGACGACAACGGTCAGATCAGCTCTTATTATTCCTATGATGGCAGGCTTGCCGCAGGTGCAAGTGAAGGCGGTAATTCCGCCGTTATCGTCAACGACGATGACAGAAGAAAGTATGTACTGGCACTGTTCAAGGGAGGCAATACCGAAGCCCGTATCATCGAGCTCGACGCCCCCTCTATAGATGTTGTGATATATGAGGACCTTGTCTATGTTATGTGTCAGGGCAATATCAAAGCCTATGACTTCAACGGCGGACTGCGCTCCATCGCTGATGTCAGTGACTCGTATACAGGATTTTTAAGGAGCGAAGATCATATTTTCCTGAAGGGACATAATAAAATAGACCGTATAGACTATGAAAGCTGACTTTTGATGCATTTATCAATCAATCGAAGGGAGGCAGCGTCACCTGACAAATGACGCGTATTTTATGGGAGTACAATTCTGGTGGTTTTATGATGTTGTTGCTGTTGCAGCTATACTCATCTGTATGTTCATTACGATCAAAAGAGGCTTCTACAAGGCAGCAATATCAGCGATAGGCTATGTTTTAGCCGTGATAATAGCACTTTCCCTTAGCTCTTCAATAAGCAGCTCACTTTATAAGAATTCGATCAGAGAGAGTATTGTTAAAAAGATGGATCAGACCCTTGAGGGAGGCAACTTCAACGAGGAGCTGGCAAAATACCTGGAGTCACTGGGCTACAGTATAAGAGTGGACCGCGAAAAGCTCAAGACTATCTGCGATACGGGAGTTGACGTGGATCACGAGATCTATAAGTATGTCAATAATATCAACGGCAGGACAGTGGACGAGGAGGCTGCTTTCAACAACAAGCTCCATGAGGGCTATGCAAACATCATAAGCGGCTTCGTTTCCAAGCATCTCAATGAGTATTCTGCCGAGTATGCAGCTGAGGAGATCAAAAGCAAACCACGCGATTTCTACGGATTTATGCAGCTCATGAGCGAGACTGAAAGTACACGTCAGCCTGCGGAGTTCATCGTTGACAACTACCTCAGAGAACCATATACTTCTATCGTTAAGCTCATCACCCTTGTGGTCATGCTTGCTGTATTCCTGGTGCTGACCATTGCTATATCCAGCTCGGTGGGCAAAAACGACAAAATGGAACCCAGTATCGTTACCCATGCCCTCAGCGGACTTATCGGTCTGTTCAAGGGCGCTGTGATAGTGTTCCTGATAGCGGTCATTGTCCGCATAAACGTGGTCTTCGGCAGCAACAAGATGCTGTTCTTCAATCACGAGGCGATCGACAAGACCTTTATCTTCAAGTATGTTTACAACTTCGTAAAGGATCTGTAAACTGCCTGAAAAAAGCGCCCGCGGTATGCGGAGCAGGCGCATAGAAATTACTACAGGAGGAACTGCCTGATGATAATGTGCAGTAAATGCAAAAAAAGACCTGCGGTGGTGTTCATCACCTCTGTTCAGGGCAACGAAAAGAAAAACGAGGGTCTGTGCCTTTCATGTGCAAGGGCACAGAATATCCCGCAGATAAAGGAATATATGGATAAGCTGGGGATCACCGACGAGGAGCTTGACCAGCTCTCCGACCAGATGATGGGTATGCTCGACGGTGACAGCTTTGAAATGGGCGGCTCGGGAGTCCTTCCCGACTTTATCACCAATATGTTCGGCGGAAACGGCGGCGATGACTCAGAGGGCGGAGATAAGCCCGATGAGAGCGGCTTTGACCCGAGAAGTCTCTTCGGCGGCGGACGTTCAGACGACAAGCAGTCCGATGGCAAGGAGAAAAAAGGACTTTTCGGACGCAATAAGGAGAAAAAGCAGAGAGAGCCCAAATTCCTGGGAAGCTACTGCACCAACCTTTCACAGAAGGCTGCTGACGGCAAGCTGGACAATATCATCGGCAGAGACAATGAGATAGCAAGAGTTATCCAGATCCTTTCAAGACGTACCAAGAACAACCCCTGCCTCATAGGCGAGCCCGGTGTCGGCAAGACCGCTATCGCAGAGGGTATCGCTCTCCGCATCAACGAGGGAAATGTGCCCTTCAACCTTGCGGATAAGAAGGTATACCTCCTTGACCTTACCGCTCTCGTTGCGGGAACTCAGTTCCGCGGACAGTTCGAGAGCCGTGTGAAGGGACTTGTTGACGAGGTAAAGCGTGAGGGAAATATAATCCTCTTCATCGACGAGGTACATAATCTCGTCGGCGCAGGAGATTCTGAGGGCTCAATGAACGCCGCAAATATCCTGAAGCCTGCTCTTTCAAGAGGCGAGGTCCAGGTCATCGGCGCCACCACCTTCGGCGAGTACCGCAAGTTTATCGAAAAGGATTCGGCTCTTGAGCGCCGTTTCCAGCCCGTTACAGTAAACGAGCCCACTATCGAGGACACAGTCAACGTTCTCGTGGGCATAAAGAAGTATTACGAGGATTTTCACAAGGTCCATATCTCCGATTACCTTGTGAGAGTATGCGCTGTTCTCTCAGAGAGATACATCACAGACCGCTTCCTGCCCGATAAGGCGATAGACCTTATGGACGAAAGCTGCGCATATGCCTGCATACGCTCTCCCGAAATAGGCGAGTACGAAAAGCTCAAGAAGGAGATAAAGGTCCTGGAGGACATGGAAAAGTCCATATCCGAGCAGGATGAGATAGACTATCAGGCTCTTGCAGAGGTCAAGGGCAAGCTCATCCATATCCGCGAGACGGAAGCAGAGCTCAGGGAGAAGGCTGAGGGCGTAAACGTTGAGGAGTCAGATGTGACCAAGGTCATCGAGCGCTGGACGGGTATCCCTGCGGCTAAGATCGCTGAGAACGAGTTCCTGAAGATCTCAAGGCTTGAGGGTGCTCTCAAAAAGAGAGTCATCGGTCAGGACGAGGCTGTTGAGGTGCTCACAAAGGCTATCAAGCGCACAAGGGTACAGCTCAGCAAGCGCCGCAGACCTGCTTCATTCGTGTTCGTAGGTCCTACGGGCGTGGGCAAGACAGAGCTGGTAAAGTCGCTGGCTGAGGAGCTCTTTGACTCTCCCGATCCCCTTATCAGACTGGATATGACCGAGTATATGGAGAAGCACTCCGTTGCGAGAATGATCGGTTCGCCTCCCGGATACGTGGGCTATGACGAGGCGGGACAGCTCACCGAAAAGGTGCGCAGAAAGCCCTACTCCGTTATCCTCTTTGACGAGATCGAGAAGGCTCACCCCGACGTTATGAATATCCTTATGCAGATACTGGACGAGGGCAAGGTGGACGACGCCCACGGCAGAACCGTAAACTTTGCTAATACCATCATCTGTATGACCTCAAATGCAGGCTCTACAGACAAGAGCATAGGTGTGGGCTTCAACCGCACAGAGAATGAAATTTCAAGAGACAAGGCTCTCAAGGGTCTGAGGGAGTTCCTCCGTCCCGAGTTCATCAGCCGTATCGACGAGATAGTTGTGTTCAGGGATCTCACAAAGGAGAACTTCGCTGACATCGCCGCTCTCATGATCGACGAGATGAAGGAGCCCCTTGCCGAGAAGGATATTACCGTGGACTACACAAGAGAGGCTCTTGAGCTCATCGCTGAGAAGTCCTTCGGCAAGCCCTACGGCGCAAGAGATATACGCAGAGTTATCCGCGACGAGGTAGAGGATCAGGTAGCTGAGATGATACTAGAGCGGGGCTCTGAGATCAGCAGGATAAGCATTTCCGCTGACGGCGATAAGATCGTAGTTACAGGCAGTAAGGAGGCTTCCGTAAATGAAGCGTAAGATATTAGCCGTGCTCCTTGCTATGACGGCTTCTGCGGCAGTATTCGCAGGGTGCAGCAGCAAGAAGGGCAGCAGCACCTCTGCTCCCGGGAGCACAACTGCGGCTTCTGCATCAGCAGGGGAGACAACCACCGCCGATGACGGTGACGAGATGTCTGAGAGCATGGAGCTCATGCACATAAGGTACAAGGACGTAGAGTCGCTATCCAGCGGTCCTGTCATAAAGCTCAGCGATACTTCGGCAAAGCCCGGTGAAATGGCTGAGGTAACGGTCTCGGTCACAGGAGCCGCCAACCAGTGGACAATGTGCGGTATCCATATCACATATCCCGATGTACTGGAGTGCAAGATAGACAACCCCGAGGATCTTACGGCTTCCTATACCCCCGGTGAGGCTATAAGCAAGAATTCCGGCTTCATAGCCATGGACTGGCAGAAGAACCTGGACCCCGAGTTGGTAAGGGAGAAGAAGCGCTCGATCTTCTTCACCACCATGTTTGTGGACAACGCAGGCGGCGACGGTGATATAGCTACCTTCTACTTAAAGGTGCCCGATGACGCGCAGCCGGGAACGGTTTACGATCTGGGCTTCTATTACAAGGATTCGGATATGTTCCGCAATGCCAGCAACGATCTTCCATTTGAGAAGTATGCCTTTGAGCATTTCCAGAACGGAAGTATAACCATAAGATGATCTTTACGGAGCTGCGGCGCTTAAGTGCGGCAGCTCCGTATGTTTCTGAGAAAGGAAGTACATAATGAATAAAAAGGAAACAGCAGAGATAAAGAAGAATTTCTCCGACAAGAGCGGATTTTTCATCATGGAGAGGGTGCTTACCGCCTTCATCGACGCGGACAAGAACCTCCGCTACCACAATGTCAGCTCCTGTCTTACAATGCCCGTTGAGGAGCACGACGTCTATGACGAGACCCTGAAAAAGGTGCTGAACACCAACGTGGGCAAGGCTTTTGTGGAGTATGAGTTCCCCAACGAGGCTTATGACGAGAGACAGCCCCAGAATATCCTCTATACCCTCCTCACCTCCGAGCTCAAGGACGATGCAGCCTGTGAGGACTTCCTCAACCACATCGCCAACAATATCGCCTATACGGGTCCCTTTGCGGTAATAACCTCCTATTGCACCTATACTGTCCGTAAGAAGGACAAGAACGACGAGTTCGCCGACGGTGAGGACGAGATATACCGCTATATCCTCACAGCCATCTGCCCTGTGAACACCAGCAAGGACGGCTTTATCTTCGACAGCGTGGGCAACGAGATAACCAAGAAGATGAACACTGAGCTCATCATCAGCAAGGCTCCCTCGGACGGCTTCCTGTATCCTGTTTTCAGCAACAGGAGCTCTGATATAAACCATGTGATGTATTACACCAAGAACGTGAAGTCTCCCAACGTCTCAGTAGTCGAGAACGTGCTGGGGTGCACTTTTGTAATGTCCGCAGAGAGCGAGAAGAGCAGCTTCCAGAGCATTCTCAAGAACGTTGTGGGCGAGGACCTTGACTATATGCTCATCAAGACCGTCAACGAGAAGATACAGGAGGTTGTGGATGACAGCAAGGACGAGACCGACAGGGTGGTCATCGACAACGCCAAGCTCAAGGATATACTCGTTGATGTGGGACTTCCCGAGGAGAGAGTGAGCATGGTTGAGCCTGTGTACGAGAAGGTCTGCGGAACAGCTCCCCTTACTGCGGCTAACCTTGTGGAGAACAAGACCGTTCTGACCTCTCCGGGCATTACCGTGAACATCAAGCCCTCGGCGGCTGACAAGGTGCGCACCAGCGTGGTGGACGGCAGACGCTGCCTCCTCATCGACATCGACGATCCCACCATAGAGATAAACGGACTTCCCGTTACTCTGTGAGGCGATAATAAAAAAGGCGCCCACTGGCGTCCTGCATAAGCAAATAAAAAAGGAGACCATTAAGGTCTCCTTTTTTGCTGCCTAATGTGTTTCCTTGATAGCGCTTTTTGCCTTGGCGACTATGGTCCTGTCGTTTTCGTATGACAGGATATTTGAGGCATAGGAGATATCCACCCAGCGTATCTCGGCGATCTCTCCTTCCTGAGGCGAAAAATCCACATTCTTCGCCTTCGCAAGGAAGTAAACTACGACTTTTACTGTGTCCTTTTTCGGTGAATAGGTAACAGTTTCTCTGAATGTCGGATCAATAATAACGTCAATGGAGGTCTCCTCCATTATTTCACGACGAGCAGTCTCCACCTCGGTCTCACCCTTTTCAACATGACCCTTGGGAAAGGACCAGTGACCGCTGTTGATATGCTTTATCAGCAGAATTTCCGTATTGCCGTGGTATTTCCTGTAGACAATGGCGCCGCATGATTTTTCGTGAAGCATAGACTATCCTTTCTTGCCCGGAAAACGGGCAGAATATAAGCATGACACCCTGCTTCTGCGGCTGTGAGGTGCTGCTTATTTATGTTGTTCATAAATATTATAGCATATTTTGTTAAATTTGTCCATACCCGGCTTTGTAAAAAAGAGATGAATTTTGCCGTTGAAGGTGATCATTATATGCTGCGCTCAGTGACCGAGGGGATATTTTTCGTACATTTCCATAAAATAGGAGCCTGCCCTTTCGCTGTGGGAGAGCAGCTCCTCAGCCTTCTCCTTTGTGATGGTGCAGGACCACATTGGAGCGGAGTCAAAGGGACTGCTTGAACGGGATTCCGCCGCCAGCTCATATCGCTCATAGGCGTTCCAGTGGCACCGGAAGATGATATACTGAGGAGTTTTCGCAAGAAGCTGCGGATTACCGCCGTAATTGGGCAGGCGGTGATCCATCTCTATCACAGGCTGATCCACATAGCGGCTGAACCTCGGGTCTGCTTTTATGCGTCCGCGTAGCCAGTCCACCACCTTGTCGGGATTGTCAAGCAGGTATTTTGCCTCAGTCTCGTCACTTGTCCATATCTCGGGGCTGCTTGTCTCGTTCAGACCTGTTTTTACGGGGAATTCACACTGCACAAAGTATCTTGTGTCCTCGGGACGGTTGTAATAGACTATACAGAAATGCTCCATGTCAAGGAGTATCTTTCCCCCTGTGCTGATGATATAGCCCCTGTATCCGTAATATTGGTTTTCACTCATATCCACCGCTCCTTCCGCAGTTGTTATTTACACGAATTATAGCACAGTAAGGAGCATAAGTCAATATGGACAGGAATAACGGAGCTCTCCCGCGAATATAATTACACAAAGCAAACTTCAAGGAGGTCCCCCGTTATGGAATTAAAACTCAACAGAGAGACTGTTCCTGCCGCCGAGGTCATATTTGACGGCGTTCAGGAACAGCCCGTGGAACTTGATTATATTCTCCCCGATTACTGTCCCGACATCTTCCGCCTGATACGCTGCGAGACTATCCCCGTCATCACAGACTGGTCCGTAAGCGGCGACAGGCTCACCTATGAGCTGAGGTGCGACATACATATCCTCTATTGCGGCGAGGAGGGAAGCGAGGTACAGTCCGTGGACCAGCACAGGAGCTTCACCGGAACAGTGGAGCTGGGGCGGAGCCCCGTGTCGCCTCAGGTCAGACTGGCCCCCAAGACCGACCATGTGAACTTCCGCGCCGTAAACAGCCGCCGCCTTGACCTGAGGGGAGCGGTCTCCGTAAAGATACGCGTGACAGGTCAGCAGGAGCAGCAGGTGGTCTCCGACGCCGAGGGCATGAATATACAGCTGAAGCGGCGGACTGTTGAATTTGCCGCAGGCAGGCTCAGTGCGGAGAAAAATGTGCGTATCGAGGAGGAGGTAGAGCTCTCTGCGGCACAGCCCGATATTTCGGGGATACTGCGGTGCAGCTGTACCGCCTCGGACTGTGAGGTGAAGCTCATATCGGGGAAGCTCCTTGCAAGGGGCGAGGCTGATGTGGAGCTGCTCTACAAAGGCGGCGGGACCGTTGAGACCATGAGCTTTTCCCTTGGATACAGCCAGATAATCGACGTGGAGGGACTGGACGACAGCTTCGGATGCACCGTTACCGCTGAGGTGGTGAGCTGCGACGCGGCTCCCATATCCGACAAGGAGGGCAATAACCGCATGGTCAGGTGCGAAACGGAGCTCCGGCTGTGCTGTCGCGCTGTAAAAACTGCCGCTGTGATGATAGCTGAGGACGCTTTTTCAACAGTCTACCCCTGCGATGTTGAAATATCGGAGATCAGGGCGGAGCAGATACCTGCGGTCTATGACGAGAGCTTCCGCCACAGTGCAAGACTTGCGGAGGGAGAGGCTGTTCCACAGACGGTCTTTGCCATGTGGAGCAGTGCGAAGAACATCAACACCCGTATGGGCAGCGACGGACGGTCTGTGGTCATCAGCGGAATGCTGGCTTACTCCATGGCGGCTAAGGACAGGAACGGCATGATAGTTATGCCCGACCGTGACGAGGCTTTCGAGGAGACTATCGCCCTCCCCGACGATATAAGCGGCTCATCGGTGTCAGCGGAGGTAAAGGTGAGGGAGACCACCTATGACATCTCACCCGAGGGAGTTCTCACCGCAAAGGCGGATATAGGCGTGAAGCTGTCGGTGTACAGCTCCGACTCCATAAGGGCGGTCACGGATATAACTGTGGACGATTCCGCAAGGAAGGAGCGTGACGGCGACTACGCTATCAAGCTTTATTTCGGCATCGAGAACGAGGATGTCTGGGACATCGCCAAGCGGTACAGCACCAGCGTGGACGCCATTATTGAGGAAAACGACCTTGCGGGAGAGCGGCTGGAAAAGGGCGGTATGCTGCTGATACCCATAGTTTCATAAAAGGAGTATTTGTATGGCTAAAGATATATACAGCAATATCGCCGAGCGAACAGGCGGCGATATATACATCGGCGTGGTGGGACCCGTCCGCACGGGCAAGTCCACCTTTATAAAGCGGTTCATGGAGTCTCTGGTAATACCCAACATCAGCAGCGAATATATGCGAGAGAGAGCCCTTGACGAGCTTCCTCAGTCAGCCGCGGGCAAGACCATAATGACTACCGAGCCCAAGTTCATACCCGAGGAGGCGGTGCGCATAGACCTGGGGGAGGGGGGCAGCCTTCAACGTCAGGCTCATCGACTGCGTTGGCTATATCGTTCCAAGCTCCCTGGGCTATATCGAAAATGAGCAGCCCCGTATGGTCATGACCTCCTGGTTCGATGAAGAGATACCCTTCAATATGGCGGCGGAGATAGGCACTCAGAAGGTCATCACCGACCATTCCACCATTGGTCTGGTCATCACCACAGACGGCTCCGTGACGGATATTCCCCGTGAGGAGTACGAGGAGTGCGAGGAGAGAGTTATCCGAGAGCTCCGCGAGCTGGGCAAGCCCTTTGTGGTAATACTCAATACCGTTGATCCACGGTCTGCGGAGTCCCGAGCCCTTGCGGCAAAGCTCACAGACCGCTATGACGCCAAGGTGATACCTGTCAACTGCCTTGAACTCAGCGAGGAGGACATTCGCGGCATAATACGGGAGATACTCTTTTCCTTCCCCGTCAGGGAGATAAATATCCGCACCGCAAGATGGATAAATTCCCTGGGGAAGGGACACTGGCTCAGGACAGAGATCCTGGACTGCATACGCTCAGCCGCCAGGGATATTCGCCTTGTCCGTGAGGCTGAGGAGGCTGTGGCGGCAATAGTGGAGTGTCCCAACGTGGTGAAGGCTGAGGTCAGCAGTATCGACCTGGGAAAGGGCTCCGTCACCATCACCGCGGAGCTGGACAGCAGCCTTTTCTACAAGATACTGGGGGAGACCACGGGTATCGAGATAGAGAGCGAAAGCGACCTCATGCCCCTGCTTGCGGAGCTCAATGACATACGCAGGAAGTATAAGCGTATAGAGCCTGCCCTTGCGGAGGTTGAGGCAACGGGCTACGGCATCGTCATGCCCGAGCTTGAGGAGATGTCCCTTGAGGAGCCCAAGATAATCCGACAGGGCGGCAAGTACGGGGTGAAGCTGAAGGCGTCGGCGCCGTCGATACACCTGATGAAAGCCAACATAAACACCACCGTAAGTCCCATCGTAGGCACGGAGCGGCAGTCCGAGGAGCTGGTTATGTATCTGCTGGACGGCTTTGACGACGACCCGAAGAAGATATGGGAGAGCAACATCTTCGGCAAGTCCCTCCACGAGCTGGTGAACGAGGGGCTTCACAGCAAGCTGTTCAAGATGCCTGTGGACGCCCGAATGAAGCTTCAGGAGACCCTTGAGCGGGTCATCAACGAGGGCTGCTCGGGACTTATCTGCTTCATATTATGAAAAAAGAGACCTGAAAGGTCTCTTTTTTCAGTGGTTAGTTATCAGTGCTTAGTGCATAGTAGGGGCATACAGTGGGCGCATGTTTTTGTTGAGATAATTCTCAAAAATCATCATTATCATCATTCTTAGGATAGTAAGAATGTGTGACCACTCTTTTTCCCGATGGATAATCTACAGCAGAAAACTTTTCACCATCTTTTTCAGCTTTAAAAACTTTTCTATCTGTATCTGTTGTTTTAATTCCATATTTATCAACTTTTGATAAGAAATTAAAAACTTTTGAAATATTAGGAAATAGTTTCATCATATCACCAGCTTTAACTGTCAAGGGCATCTTCCAATTCTTCTTCGGAATAGCCAAACATATAATCCTCGTCTTTTCCGTTTGAAGCCCAGATATCAGCTGCTTCATAAACGCTTAATGGTACCCCGTCATAATCGTCATCATCTTCTTCACGAAAATCTACTTCCCTTGTACAGAATGGACAATACCATAAATCATTATAATCGTCAGATAAACTCACTTCTACCCCACATCCAGGACATTCAAATTTCATAGCTATTCCTCCCTTATTAAAAACATATTCCTTGCTATGCACCTATTCAGGTGCAATTTTATTATAACATATGGATATAATAAAATCAACAGTTTTGTGCTTATTCAAGTGCAGAAAAATCGGGAGAGGATTTGTTCATTATGAATAAAGAGGTGGAAAAGGCAGTTGGCGCTAATATCAGGCGGCTTCGCGAAAAAGCAGATATAACACAGGAACAGCTCTCAGCACGCTTGCAGGTCAACGGGTGTGATATAACACGAAGCGCTCTTGCTAAGATAGAAGTGGGACAGCGGCACCTTTATCCCGATGAGATAATCCTGCTGAAAAAGCTGCTGAACGCAAGCTATGATGATATTTTTGATATATAAAAAGGAGTACCGCAAGGTACTCCTTTTCAGCCGTTAGCTTGTAGGGACGGATATTATCCGCCCGCTTGCGTGGAACTCTATATAAACAGGAAAGCCGTGCTTGAGCAGCACGGCTTTCTTGTTCTGATTTGTCCCTTACAATTTATTTTTGGAATTATATCAATCTGTGCGGCGCGTTGTGCAGATGCACCGCACAGATCAACATCGAAAAGAATTATGACATCGACCAGCTGTCGAAGCTTACATCGCCGTTGGCTACAAAGTAGATGTCTGAAGCGCCGTTGGGGATATTTGCGAGAGGAGTCTCAATGTCTGTCATTGAGCCGCCTGCGGGTACTTCAATGTAGGTGATAGCCTCGCCTGTTGCTGAACCTGCGCAAACCTTGATGATCGCGCCGCTCTTGGAAGAAGCCTTTGCGGAAAGTGAACCGCTTACCTTAGAGAAGTCTACCTTGCTAACCTTAGCCCATTCGCCCTTCTTGAGCTCTAATACTGCATTGCCTACGCCTGAAACTGAGATGCCCTTTGACTGGTTAGACATTGTTGATGCACGAACAGTCTTTGTAGGATCCAGGTTCTCGATCTGGCTTACACCGGTCTGTGAACCGTTACATGTGATCTTGCCGTTGCTTATAGTTGCCTTATCGATACAGGGTGATCTGTAGTTAAGACCCTTGCCGCCGTTAACGCCCATACGCATTTCAAGCTGACGTGAGTGATAAAGTACATAGTAGCTGCCCTTGAATTCGATGATCGAGTGGTGGTTGTTACCGCCGTTGTCAAGTCTCTGTGTACCTGTGTTCTTGAATACAACACCCTGGTACTGGTATCCCTTGAGAGGATCTGTTGATGTCATGTAACCGATGTCGGCATTGCTGAAGGAATTACCGTTTACGCTTGTGCCGCCGGGAACATTCCAGTTGTGGCAGAATGAGTAATACCATGTGTTGCCGATCTTGATCATGCTTGAGTCCTCAAAGAGGTAAGGTGTACCGGGATCGATAGGAGTACCTACGATAGAGATCATGTCATCGCCGAGCTTAGCGATACGTCCCTGCTTTGTATTAGCAGCCTGTCCGTCGGGAACACCGCCGCCGTATGCGATGATACCTGTGTCTGTATCAGGATCATAGTAAACGCCGGGATCGAAGAGCCATGTTACGTTACTGTTGGGTGTGCTTCTGGAGATGAGCTCGTGTCCGAGGGGATCCTTTACATTCTTTGTGAATGTGGGGTCATCAGCTGTGATAACGCCGATACCTGAACCATTGTTTGCGAAGTAAAGGAAGAATTTGTCCTCACCTTTGATCGTCTTCCATGCAGCATCGGGAGCCCAGGCGTTATTAGCCCATTTTGCAATAGGTGTGCCGTTTACTCTTGTCTTTGCAACAGGGATCTGACCGTGGTCTGTCCAGTTTACAAGGTCTGCTGTTGATAAGCAGTTGATATAGCCTGAAGAATAATCATTTTCGATCATCTGACCGTTCTTGTATGCGAATTCATCGGCTGTTGTATAAACGTAAAGTCTGCCGTCGTATACCAGCCAGCCGGGGTCAGCGCCGAAACGCTGGGTATAGAGAGGATTATTCTCTCCGTTCTTTTTCCATGATTCTGCAATATTCACTGTTCCGAATTTAGATGCTAAAGCATCGAGGTCAACCTGTGGCTTGTTTACAGGGAATTCTGAGATCTTAGCGAGGATGTACTGCTGAAGGAGAACCAGATCGGCAACCTCAAAGGTCCTGTTCTGGTCAACGTCGGCAGCCTTCTGAGTCATTGAATCGTCGAAGCCGCCCTTGAGGAGTCCTCTTCTTGCAGCTGCCATATCCATTGAGTCGATGCACTCATCGAAGTTTACATCGCCGAGGATGACTGTGCGGATATGAGGCTGTCCTGCGCCGGGAACTACTGTACCTGCGGGAGCGCCTACTGCATCATCGATATAGAAGTTTGTGAATACGTCCTCATTAGTTGTCTCAACGTAGATCTGAACGTCGGTAGCACCTGAGGGGATCTTGAAGTTTGTGTTTGCAAGCTGTACCCACTCGCCCTTGGGAGCAGATGCCAGAGCGATCTGATCGTAATGGGGCTCGTTGTCAGCGTCGTTGTACTGGAGAGTGAGCTTGAATTCCTGAGAATCCAGATCACCGTCGAGGTAGCAGGCATTTACTGAGAAGCTGTACTCCTCGCCGGGCTTGAATATTCTTGAATTGAGGGGCATTGCTGCGCCGTTCCATGAAGCCTCTCTGTCCTGAACAAGGAGGGCTTCCTTGCCTTCGTAATATGTTCTGCCGCTGGTGCTTACAGAAGCTGAGCCTCTGCCTACCCAGTTGTCCTCTGAGCCTTCAAATTTGCTGTGGAACCAGTAACCGTCGGAGTCAGGCTCGGGGTCTGCGATGGTGAAGTTTGAGCTTCCGGGTCCCTTGTAGGGGAGACCTTCGCCCCACTGGCTGTCGGGAACAAGGCTTGTGATAGCGCTGTAAGCCGACTTGGGCTGATTGTTTCCATCATAAAGGAGAGGATAGTTGGGCTGACCTGATTTGTTTGTACCAACCCATGAGTTGTTGTCATTGGGACCCCATACCTGAACGAGAGTTACGTTAGGTCCGTTGGGGTGGCTTGCGTTCCAGTCCATACAATGCTTGAATATAGCCTTGTACTTGTCAGCCTGCTGCTGATCGGTATAGCCGCCGTCTCTTGAGAGGTCAAGCTCTGTGACCTGAACATCGAGACCGAGATTGAGGTACTTGTCCATAGCTGCGAGGTAAGAGTTTGTATCGCCCCATGCGTTGCTTGCAGCGCAGTTGAGGTGAGACTGCATACCCATACCGTCGATGAGTCCCTTAGCCTGGAGAGGCTTGAGGATGGTGTTTATGATGCAGTTCTGCTTATCATTAGCGAACTCGTTATAGTCGTTGTAGAAAAGCTTACAGCCTTCGGGAGCGTACTTTCTTGCATAGGTGAATGCCTTCTCAACGAAGGAGTTGTTTCCGTAAACTCTTACCCATGCAGATGAGCCGTTCTGACCCTCTGTGCCGTTTGTAGGTCTGAGACCGCCCTGTGAAGCGGTGCCGTCATTGATTACCTCATTACAAACGTCGTAAGCATAGAGGTCGAGGTCGGGGTACTGAGTTGCGTATGCGTTGAACATATTCTTGATATAGCTCTCCATACGCTGATCCATTGTGGAGCTGTTTACATAGCCGCCGTTGTTGCTGAAGTTCTCCTTGAAGAACCACTCATGAGTCTGGCTGTGCCATACAAGGGTATGACCTCTGAAGCCGAGACCGTGCTGAACGCAGAAATCGCAGATAGCTGCACAGCTGTTGAGAGATACCTTTACGTTGGTATTGGTCGAGCCGTTCTGGACCATAGTATCCCAGGGCTTTGTCTCGTTCTCGCACTCGATAGCGTTGCAGTCCTTGAGCAGTATGCCCTGGATACCGCTGTTCTTGATAGTACCGCCGTTGAAGATGTTGCCAACGCGGAAGTAATCAGCGAACTCGTCCTTGAGACCCTTGCCTGCGGGAGCAGCGTGTGCATCAAGAGCGCTCTTGTCGCCTGTGATGAGGAAATCATCAAAGAAGAAGTCATCTGTGGAGTCTGTGGTGATCTTTACCTTGAACTCGTAGCTTCCCTCGGGAGCGGTATAGCTGTTCTTCAGCTCTGTCCACTGACCTGCGGGAACGTTCTTTGAATCCAGAACAACAGTTGTCTCCTTCTCAGTCTCCTCGTCGATGACAAGAAGTGTAAGGCTGAACTTCTGAGCGGTATTGCTGAATACCTTTACGCTGTAGTCGTACTTGTCTCCGCCGAAAAGGTAGAGACCCTTTGATGAAGCGGCGCCGTCCTCAGCGGAAGCACGTCCCGAGACCTTCATGCCTCTTGACATATCTGCGCCTGCTGCGGGCTGAGCAGTCAGCTCAACGGTGTCGCCCTCGCCGTACCAGCCGTCATAGTTGCGTTCAAAATCGTTGGATACGACAGAAGCAGCGTATGTGCGCTGTACGAATTCGGGGAATGCCACGAAGGCGCCCGAAAGACAGCTTGCAGCGGTAAGACTTGCAACAAGTTTTTTGAATTTCATACATTCTCCTCCTCAATATTTATTTATTTTATTTTTTCGCTCACGCAATGATATGCTGCATATCATTTCATGCTGTTACACTCATTTTACTTCAATAATAATAACATTGCAACTCAAAAAACAAAGATTAGGTGTACAAAACGAAGGAAATGCCGATAAATAGCCTTTTTTCTTAAAATTTTGGTCAAGATATTACTATTTTTAGCATAATAATGTTATTTCAGAAAACGTGTGATATTTTGCGCGATATGTTATAACCGAAACCTCGCAGAACAGGTATGAACAGCGGGATTTTCACGGTATAAATGGCTTTATATCGCCTGTGTAAAAAACTGAGAAAAAGTGCAGAAGCAGATATATCCATAGTGGAAACTGGATCGTAAAAATTACCATTTGTAGAAAGTACACCTGAGGCGCAAACCTTAAAGAAGGCTTGACAGAACGGATTGAAAAGTTCATAAAAACATGGTATGATAGTACTATCATGACATTCAGCGCTTTCGGCGCGGAAGGAGTTGAAAAAATGAAGGTATCCGACGGCTACTGGCTCAGCAGGACAGGCTATGACGTCCGCTGGGCAGCTCAGATATACGAGACCGAAGCGGACGACAGGTCCCTGACGGTGTGGGCGGCTACCCAGTTCATATCAAACAGGGGCATGACCTTAGGCGGTCCCATGCTCACAGTGACCTTCACCTCCACACTGGAGAACAGCATCAAGGTCACTATAAGCCATTTCAGCGGCGGCGTGAAGAAGCGTCCCTCTTTTCCTCTCAATGAGGACAGCGGCTTCCGTCCCGTCATAAGGCGTACCGAGGACGGGGGCTGGGAGCTCGTTTCGGGAAAGACCTCCGTCAGGACGGGCGCTGACGGCAAGGAGTGGAACATCTCCTACAGGTACGGGGACAGGCTCCTAACCAAAACAGGATGGCGCACCACTTCTATCATAGAGGAGGAGCCCTTCCGCAGACAGCTCCGTCAGCAGGAGACCTCGGGGGAGCGCCCCTTCTCGCAGTGGGACAACGGCGGCAGCACCTATATCCGCGAAATGCTGGATATATCTGTAGGGGAGTATATCTACGGTTTCGGCGAGAAGTTCACCTCTTTCGTAAAGAACGGTCAGACCGTTGAGGTCTGGAATGATGACGGCGGTACCTGCACCGAGCAGAGCTACAAATCGGTGCCTTTCTTCACATCGTCCCGCGGCTATGGCGTCTTTGTCAATACCCCTGCCCGTGTCAGCTTCGAGGTGGGGAGCGAGAACGTGTCAAAGACTGCCTTTTCCGTTCAGGGGGAGACACTGGAATACTTCATCTTCGGCGGCGATACCATTGCCGATGTTATAGAGCGGTACACCGCCCTTACAGGCAGACCTGCACTGCCGCCGCCCTGGTCCTTCGGACTGTGGCTGTCCACCTCCTTCACCACCGAGTATGACGAGGACACCGTGACCTCATTCATAGACGAGATGAAGCGCAGGGACATACCCCTGGACGTTTTCCACTTCGACTGCTTCTGGATGAAGGAGCTGGAGTGGTGCAGCTTCCGCTGGGACGAGAGAAAATTCCCCGATCCCGGGGCGATGATAGCCCGTCTCAAGGCAAAGGGTCTCAGGATATGTGTGTGGATAAATCCCTATGTGGGGCAGAAGTCCCCTGTGTTCGCGGAGTGCGCGGAGAAGGGCTTCTTCCTGAAAAACAGGGACGGCTCCGTGTATCAGAGCGATATGTGGCAGCCGGGTATGGGCATAATAGACTTCACCAACCCTGAGGCGAGAGAGTGGTATGCCGCACAGATACGGGGGCTTTCGGATATGGGAGTGGACGCGGTAAAGACGGATTTCGGCGAGCGTATCCCCACGGATGTGGTCTGGCACGACGGCTCGGACCCGTTCATGATGCACAACTATTACTCCTACCTATACAACAGGACTGCTTTTGAAGCCCTTGAGGGCAGGGGATGCCTTTTCGCAAGGTCAGCCACCGCAGGCTGTCAGCAATTCCCCGTTCACTGGGGCGGAGACTGCTTCTCGGACTACAATTCCATGTGGGAGACCCTCCGCGGCGGACTTTCCCTGTGTATGTCGGGCTTCGGCTTTTTCTCCCATGACATAAGCGGTTTTGAGGCTACGGGCACTCCCGACCTCTACAAGCGTTGGACAGCCTTCGGGCTCATGTCCTCACATTCGCGCTATCACGGCAATAACTCCTATCGTGTGCCCTGGCATTTCGACGAGGAGAGCTGCGATGTGGCAAGGCATTTCGTAAAGCTGAAAGGCAGGCTCATGCCCTATATCTGGAGCTGCGCCGTAAAGGCTCATCTCACGGGAGTTCCCGTCATGAGGGCAATGGCTGTGGACTTCACCCATGACCGCGGTGCCCTGACCGTTGACACTCAGTATATGCTTGGAGACGCCCTGCTTGCGGCTCCCGTTTTCAGCGAGTCGGGGGAGTGCAGCTTCTATCTTCCCGCGGGCGGCACATGGACGGATATACAGACAGGTGAGGAGCTCTCGGGCGGAGGCTGGTATACCCGTAAGTACGATTATTTCGGTATGCCCCTGTATGCAAAGCCCGATTCCGTCATAGTATACGGCAGCTTCACCGACACCGCCGACTATAACTGCGCCGACGGCATGAGGATAGTGTTCTATGGTATGAGCGAGGGCGGCTCCGCGGAGACTAAAGTTTATGACAGGAGCGGAGGTATCGCCGCAGAGATAAAGGCGGTCCGAAGGGACGATGAGCTCTTTGTGACAGTGACGGGCACCGACAAGCGCTTTACCTGCGAGAGCTCACAGGGACTTGCAATAGCGTACAGCTGATGAAAACTTGCTGCTGCCTCTTTACTTTTATTGATTTTTATGTTAAAATATAGTTCAGAATATGCTGAAGATACAGAGAAAGGCAGGGATAAACGACGGAAATGAACGAAACACAGGGATACAGCGCGGAATATGCCGCACTTAACCATGAGATATACAGCCTTACAAAGCAGCTTCAGGCGAAGGACAAGGAGCTGAAGGAAAAGCAGAAGACCGACGTCTATGACCCCTTTGACAACCCCTCGGAGTACCACTGGTACAATGACGACTATTCGGAGATACTCCCCTGGATAACGATGCCCGAGTTCTCCGTGCCGTATGAGCCTGCGAAGGTGGAAAAGAACGCCCTCAGGAAGTATTACAACATAGGCGGATTTACCTTCCTCTTCCAGTTCATCGGCTCAAGCATTCTGGCTTATGCACTTATATTAGGTATACAGTTCCTGCTGCAAAAGCTGAACCCCAATGCGTCCACAGGCGCTATTTCCCACTATATGGACGGCGGAGCGATCTTCGTCTCGATAAATATGCTCATATACCTTATCTCAAATGTGGGATTTGCCTTCATAGGACTGAAATGGGCGAAGATAAAGCCCTCATTCATGCTTAAAACCAGGGATTACACCTTCAGCGACGCGGTGATACACTGCTTTGCGGGACTGTTCATCTGGATAACCGCAGGAATGCTTTCCAGCGGCATAGAGAGCATCTTCTCCAAGTACGGCTTCACCACCAATGTCATGGATCTGGACTACGGAAATACGGGTCTGGGCTTTGCCATAATGACCATATACAGCTGTATCATTGCTCCCCTTACGGAAGAGATAATGTTCCGCGGCGCACTGATGAAGATATTCTCAAAGGCGGACAGGCGCTTCGCCATATTCATATCGGCAGTGTTCTTCGGACTTGCCCACGGCAATCTGCCTCAGTTCATGCTGGCTTTCCTCATCGGAATATTCTTCGGTCACATCGACATGAAGCACAACTCCATAATCCCCTCAATAATCGTGCACATCTTTATCAACTCAATGGTGACTGTCATGTCTCTCATGGAGGATAACGACGTTGCAAAGGGTATCTATGGTCTGGCTATCCTGGCAGGCGCGGTGGTAGGACTTATCCTGCTGATAATATTCACCGTAAAGAACAGGCTGCCCATGTCCACACCGGCACAGAAGCTGAGAGGCTTCCCCGTGGCGCTGACCTCGGTGGGCTGCATAATCGCAGTTGTGATACACATCGGATACATGGCGCTCCGCATACTTGAAACCAAGCAATAAAAAATTATCCCATATAAAAGTTTTGCCCCTGAGTGTTACAATGATATAATCCCCTTAAAGTAGACACACGAAAAAACAAAAGCGTGTGAAAGCTGTAAGGGGGTTATTTTATGTCAAGAGGAAGTAAGCTAACAGATGAAGAAC